>Ga0315280_10000277_pt1 | contig 96384 bp, 124 predicted proteins | sample YL17G06_40_MG_FD_203697 | JGI IMG/M metagenome (GOLD analysis project Ga0315280, IMG submission 203697) | Sediment microbial communities from Yellowstone Lake, YNP, Wyoming, USA - YL17G06_40 | ecosystem: Environmental > Aquatic > Freshwater > Lake > Sediment | place: USA: Wyoming | collected...
TGTTCTCTTTGTTCCTTGATGCTGTCGAATTGATGCCAAGAAACTCGTCACGATTGTCATCAGAAATTCAAGACATAATCGAAAGAGAAGAGACCAAGGAGTTGAAAAGCACTCTCGATGAAATGCGGGCCAGCGTGCCAGCCAAGTTCGAGTTATTGAAAATCATTGATTCCTCCGCCCACAGGCTCGATACAGGTGCGGTGATCTCGCTTGCAAACGCGAACGGGCTGCATGTCAGCGGTAGAACAATTCAGAACTATCTCGTCGATTTTGAAAGAATGAAGCTGGTCAAACTTGAACGAATCAGGAAAGGGCAAGGACGCTCACAGCTCGTAAAGCCGGTAGGTCTGCTGAAAGAGTTAGACTGATACGCTTGGATTTTCCTATGAGAAGAACACTGTCCACGCGCCTATGAACGCAATGACTGTTATGATCGTTCCCGTAACGAAGCCTCTCCAGTAAGCGCTTCTGATGCTGCGCGTCAATTGGAATAGCATGTAAATCAGACTTACCGCGGACGATATTGTTACGATCGTATCTCTTGCAACTTCCATCGTCATACCGAACCCTGCACGTAGGACTCTCTACACACCTTCCTTCAGGTAAGGTTAGTCAAGTACACTAGTGGACACCTAAGGACACGTGAAGCTCAATAGGACGATTTTGCAATCCTAGTCAGTGGCCATTGTTCATGGAGCAATTCAAGTTCGATTATGTAAAGAAGATGAGCGTCTTCCAGCACGGCGCAAGCATTGCTGCAAATATACCATCAGAAATTGTGAAACTGCTTCAGATCAGTGCGGGCGATGAGGTGGCATTCTTCGCTGACGAGCAGCATAAGGTCGTACTCCTCGTTCCAGCAAAGGAGGTTGCAGTGCTTACAAGCTTCGGTAAATCATCGCTAGGATTTTCGATTACTGAAGAACTCCTAAAGAAACTGCGTGTGCACGAAGAGTAACTATTTCTGCTTTTCTCATCAATAATGTAAAGTGAAAAATCTACGTGAAATTGTGAACAGTTGGTATGAAGATGCTTTAGCCGAGATTCGACGAGAATTACGGAAGAATGGTTTTGTCACCTACACTCGGGCGCATGACGCGCTCCAGAAGCATTTTTCCGATTTTACGGAATATTACATACGTCTGAAGGTCAATCCGTATTCTGAGGAATTCGAGGCACAAACCTTTAGTGAATATTTTTCTAGACTCAAGAAGATTGCCGGGCTTGTGACTATCACACTTCCTGAGGCTCATGCGGACAGTTTCGGTTCCAGGCAGATATTCGGTCTCGGAGACAGAAATGCTGTCAAAAGGAAATATCTGGAAGCTCGTGCAAAAGGGCTGGTGTGATTCTTACCTAGTAAGAGGAAGGCAAGTTGGAAGAAGGAGGGCTTGACGAAGCGACCGCATCGTCTTGCAATAAGCTCCATTTGCACTTCCAATTGGGGCAGCGTAAGGTTGCGATCCCCATTATACTTCATCGGATAATTTTCAACCTTCGACTTCACATCAAATACAGAACTTCGGTGTTCGGCCACGAGTTGTGGCATTTTGTCGGTTCGTCCAACACTAAAGTCAAGAAAGATCTGATGATTCAGGCTATCAAGCACGAGCTAAATGCGAAGCCAGATTATCCATTCGTAGAAGATTACGATCAGAGCCTTGTGCCTCTATGGGAGGCCATAGCATACCAAAACCAACTTAGCCGCGACAGCACGCCCAAGGAGTTAGCCGAAGCCATAATTTCCACTCTCAAAGAGGACGCACGACAGTACGATTTGGTCATGCTCGTTGACTCGTTTGTAAGGAACGTAACCAGTAAGCTTGCCAAGACGACTGATATGACAGGAGATATGCTGAGCGGTCATATCCTCCAGGCGATTGACGTCTTGCACAGGCTTGGCCTCAGTTTCCCCATAATCTTGGAGTCATTCAAGAAACTTCTCGCCGTCTCCGAGGGAGAAATCCCTCCGTTGAAGCATATGCAGGACATGACTGCCTTTGCTTCCGCTTTTCTCTTCAAGAGTATACCTGAGCAGTCGTCGAACGATTACGTTCTGGCAATGGACATCGTTGATCGCAGGAAGGCGTACAGGCTACCCATTAAGAAAACAGCTCCCTCTCACCTAATGGACTATGAACTTCAGGACGTTAACTACTGGAAAGAATTGCGAGATTTCTTTTTGCATGACACTGATCAGAGGTTGAAGAAGTATGCGTTGTCTGTTCTAGACGATTTTGGCGTGGCCACTCCACTCATTCTTTGCACCGTGGATTCACTTGGAGGAATCGAACAGATAGATTCCAAGAACGTGACAGTTCATTTTCCAGATCGAAAGGCCATGTTGCTGCGGCTTGGCGAGCGAATCAATCTCGCGAGTAGATATGCAAAAGAGTGGGAAGAAAGGCTCCATAAGGCAGGCGTTTTGGGCGATTTCAGGAATTATTTGAAGTTCCTCGACTCGATGCATGATATCCCTGAAAGTCTCGGCACTGACAGGGATGTTGTTGCATCCCAAGAAAGAGCCTACAGATTTCTTACGAATTACTTTCGAACTGCGACGTAGAACAAGCAAGAGTATGACATGAATCTTCTCGGTGCGAGCGACTACTATCATTTTCTTTCTTGACGGAAATCTTGTTTCATGAAAGTTCCGGATATAGATGACGAGGTGCTGAAGAAGCTACCCTACTGGAAACAATGGCTGTACAGGACGGCCAGGGAATTGTCGGACAAGAAGGAGGCGGAGCATGGACGGTGAAGACATCTACAGACGACCTCCGATATTCTTCGGGAACAACAAGCTCCGTGAGTCGGAGTATCTGAGTCTTCAGGACAGGATTACGCGAAGGCTCCTCGAATCAACAGAATCCAAGACAGTAACAGAGTTTCTTGTCAAGTTGGTCTACGGGGAGGACTTTCACCTTCCGGCCAGATTACTCAGCACAAAGATCGAGGCGCATGGCCCTCAAGTTCAGGAACTAGCCGACGCAATCGAGCAAATCCAATCGTACAACAATTTTCGTGGGCCGAAACTTGCCTGTCAGCTTCAGTATCTCCATCACAAAGGGTACTTGATGGATGCGAAGTTCGGCAGAGAAGGTTCTCCAGTGATCTACCTTAGTCCGCCCTACTGGTCCAATCAAGCGAGTAACAGTAAGGAAGAAAGAGGAACACAGTATTCAGAGCTAGAACGTGGACGGATGAAGACCGAAATACTCAGAAGTTTGAAACGGCTCGAACCCGACGAGCTCGACGACACTGGGCTTTATGGAATTAGGGCATGGTGGGATTGACGAAGAACGAAACGATGGAAAGCGATCTTGGTGCGGAAGATTACTTCGCTGTTCCATTTTCGTGCTTAGCTCCCCACGCCTGCATATATATATATATCTTCGCGAGTTCAGATTTGTAATAATGCCCTGGAAAGAATTTCTTGCACCGACCCCGGCCAAGCTGATCGTGTTCTTCTTCGTTTTCCCCGTTCTCTTCTTCGCTCAGACCGTCGTCTCATTGTGGGCATCCACCGACCAGGCGATGTTGGGCAACCTGAGTCTTGCCCTTGCTGTGATTGCACAGCCCTTCATTTTTGTCGGAAATTACTTACCAACAACAGCACCACTTCTAAGCGCAATTGCCACCTTGCTCGCCTCGGTCTCAGATTTCGGATACTGGTATCTGCTCTCCTGCGCCGTCGTGCGGGTCTTCGGCGGATTGAAACGGAACTTTGCGGAAAAACGCGATTCGGAAATGCCGACAGTCTGAGGAAACATGTAAAGAATTATATAGATAGCGGTCTGCAACACATACCTTTCATGAGGACGCGTGCTATTTCTGGCGTGCTATTTGTCGCCGTCTTCATGTCCATGCTCTACTTCCCACCCGTTTTCGGGGATGGCGCGTACATCTCCATGGTCACAACGGCCTCCAACATGGGTTGCACCAATCCCTTCTCTGTGTGGACGACATTCATCAATCCTGACAGAGGACGATTGTGGGTTGGACTCAGCTTCATGACGAGGGACGGCGAGATCATCAACATAGTTCCTCAAGACCATTCCGGGGAATGGGCAGGGACCGCATTTTTCCTGGTCTATCTCGATCGAATTCCAACGACGGAGGGGGAGATAATCACGCAATACTGGAAGTATGCAGGCATGCAATACGCGACCGCACTCTGGCAGGGCAGAGACAGCAATGGAAACATGTTCGGTTGGATGGACAGTCGCGGATGGTCAACGGTTGCCGGGTGCTAGAAGCCGCTGAAGAGGCAATTATTCAGAAACCTCGGGCCGCTCGTTGAGACAAAGACCATCGGCTCTGGAACCGGCTCTTTCACCGATTCATCGCCAACATGAACGATTAGGCTGCGAGAGCCGGCGGTCAATTTCAGGCATCGCGGGTAATAGCAAAAGATGGATGAAGAAATCCTCTCGAAGCTTCCCGAATGGCACAAAGTTCTGAGAGAGATTTTCGAAGGTGTTGAAATTGAGCAGAATAAATTTGGACCATCTCGTGTTGTCAGAGATCAAGCGAAGTAGCAAACGCAAAATCATTCCATTCCCTGTTGTGTTCTACAGACTCGGCTGCATCCTCCATCTCGATAAAGAGACTTCGAGACTTGTTCTGAATGATTTGGAGAAGAAACGATTGATTCGAATCCATGATTTTCATGGCGTGGAAATTCTGAAAGCCCAAAAACCTTTGCAAGGATAAATTCTTTCACGACGATAATGATATCAGCGCACTGTCCGAGAATGAGTTTCCAGTGTTTTTTACTCCATCTCGGATTGAGAGGGCATTCTGACTGAGTTTCGGCGCCCGTTGGGAGCAATCGACTATAATTTCAGCCGTCTTAAGAATGTCGCATTGACAGCTACTATGACTGTGGATAATGACATGAGCATGGCGGATACAGCAGGTTGCAATAATATTCCTTGAGCAACGAGAACTCCAGCAGCCAGAGGAAGCGCGACTACATTATATCCAGTCGCCCAAAAAAGATTCTGTATCATCTTGCTGTAAGTCTTCTTAGAAAGTTTAATGATTTTTGGAATGTCTCTTGGATCATTTCTTACAAGAATAATTCCAGCCGACTCTATTGCGACATTTGTACCTGCGCCTATTGCGATTCCGAGATTAGCTTGAGTTAGTGCGGGTGCATCGTTCACTCCATCTCCTACCATTGCGACTTTCAATCCTCTATCTTGCAGTGTTCTGACTTTTTCTGCTTTTTGTCTAGGCAATACATTAGCAAAATATTCATCAATTCCTAATTCAGAAGCAACCCATTTTGCAACATCTTCGGAATCTCCAGTAACCATTGCTGATTTTATTCCCATTTTTTTCAAACTTGCGACTGCTTCAACTGATTCTTCTCGAATAATGTCCGCGAGAGAAATAATTCCTATAAGTTTTGAATCAGAAATAACATAAACGATAGTTTTGCCTTGCTTTGCAAAATCATTTGTCTTGTTCCTCAAATTTTCAGGAATAGATATTTTCATTTCTTTCAAAATTGTTTCTCCGCCAATGATGATATTTTTCGCTGCAATTTTTCCTTTCGCACCTTTTCCTGGAATTCTTTCAAAGTTTTTTACATCAAACAAATGCAAATTTTTTTCTTTGGCAGCTTTGACAATTGCCTTTGCAACAAAATGTTCTGATGGAGCATCTACAGAAGCTGCAAACTGTAACACATCATCTTCAGTAAATTTATCCTGAGCTGAAATTATTTTATCAACTCCGTATTCTCCTTTTGTCAGCGTTCCAGTCTTGTCAAACAAAACGACATTAACTTTGCGTGCGATTTCCAATGCAAGTCTTCTTTTAACAAGGAATCCGTTTCTTGCAGCCAGAGTAGTTGAGATTGAAGCTACAAGAGGAATTGCCAATCCCAATGCGTGAGGACATGTAATCACGACAACAGTAACAAAACGTTCAATCGCAAAAGAAACATCTGACTTAAAGTAAACCCATGCAACAAAAGTAGCAATTCCTGTTGTTATAGCAATAATTGTCAAATAAAATGCAGCTTTGTCCGAGAGCATCTGCAATTTGGATTTCGATGCTTGCGCTTCCGCAACAAGCCTCATTACCCCTGCCAAGAATGTATTCTCTCCGATCTTATTCACGCGAATTTTCAATGAACCATCGCCGTTGATTGTTCCTGCGATGACTTCGTTTCCAACTTGCTTTTTTACTGGCTTCGATTCTCCAGTGGCAACAGATTCATCAACTTCAGAATTTCCATCTACAATAATTCCATCGGCAGAAATCTTGCCACCAGGTCTGATGAGAACAATATCACCAACTTTCAAATCTTCAAGAGGAATTTTTTCTGTATTGCCATTTCTAATTACTTCTGCTGTGTCTGGAAGAAGCTTCGAAAGTTCTTTGAGTGCACTTTGAGCTCCAGTCACAGCTTTCATTTCAATCCAATGACCGAGAAGCATTATCGTTATCAATGTCGATAGTTCCCAGAACAAAGTGTGACCTTGTCCAAGAAAAGTACTGAAAGCACTATAGAGATAAGCAACTGTTATTGCAAGAGCAATCAAAGTCATCATTCCAGGAAGTTTTGCCCTAAGCTCCTTCCATGCGCCATAAAGGAACACCCATCCTCCATAGAAAAAAATAACTGAACTCAATGCAAAAGGCAGATATGCAGAACCGAAAAAAGCTGGGGCAGACCATCCGAAGAGCTGTTGCGGTAGTTCGGAATAAAGAACAACTGGAATTGTCAAGATAAAACTTATCAAGAATTTTGTAAGGAATGATTCTGTTTTATGTCCTGCATGCTTGTCATAAGTTTCATGGTCATGATTCGTTTTCATTTTAATTTTTTCAGGAACAAGATTCATTCCGCATTCAGGGCACATCCCAGGTTTATCGTTATGAATATTGGGATGCATTGGACAGGTGTATGTCACTTTTTCTTCTTTCATATGATTCGAAACACCTTGCCTCATTGGATTATTTTATTTTTTATCGATTAAAACTTCATTTGTCTTGTTTCTTTTCTTGCCATCTTCAGCTCAGCCTCTTTCAATCTTATCAAATATTCCTGCATGCACTCAATAGAGCAGAAATTTTTTCCATGACTTTCAATGGAGCTATCTTTGATATCAGTTTTGCAGATTTCGCATCTGTCATTCTCAATTCTAAATAATTCTGTCAAAGACGTTTCACACACCTCTATTACATTTATCCACAGCAATCATGCCCAAGTGATGATTGCCTTCCCATGCATCTGTAATTTTCAGCACATTCTCTTGAATGGAACGCTTTACCTTTCCAAATGTATGGATTTTTGATAGATTTCTTGCAATGAAAACATTTCACAGTTTTCGCATTTTTATTTGATGGTATCATTTCTATTCTCCTTCATTTCAAACATTGCGCATATTGATCTGGATGGTGACCCATGTGTTCTCGCCATTGTTCGTCAGTGTATCCAGCTGGGGTCGCACAGATGTTGCTCGGGTTTTGAGCTGCAATTGCCTTCTGATAATCGCTTCCATATCTGAGCTGCACAAATTCGTAAATCGCGACAGATGAAAGTATGACTATCAGAACCAAGAATATAATTCCAAAATTTGATATGTTAATTTTCATTTTAGTCTTGCTATCGATTTTCATACTACACCTCCTATTGAAACAATGCTTGCAATCAAAACGACTATGTTGACGACAAACCAGAACTTATTCTTTCTCGTCATCTTGTGATGAGACCTTGTCAAAAGATAGAATGAAATTCCGAAAATCGATGAAATTATCCCCATGATTGCAAACAGCAGAGTGTATTGTTGCAAGAAAGCCAGCGGCATCCCTACCAAAGTGATACCAATTAAGGCAAGAATGACTATCGCTCCTTCGCAAACCAAATGGCAAACATTATGCAGACTAACAATTCCAAGTCCAGCCGATGTCAAGCCAAGGCTGCCGAGAATCTTCTGACTCTTCGTTTCCTGCTTCAGCTTTCCAGGCAGCATTGCAGCACCTCTTTCAACGTTTTCCTAATTTTTCCTTTTTGTTTTAACTTTTTTTGCAGATTTTCCAGCAGCATTTTCTTCCCCCATTCCTTGCAACAGCCAAAAAAGACCATAAAGATCGAACGCCTTCTTTTCCAGCTGCAGAGCATACTTCGTATCATTTCTCATGTACTTGGTCGATGTTTCCATCAGCCTCATCGTTCCAGCAAGAAGATGTTTGCTTATGCACCAAATTTCGCCTGAAGTATTCACTAAAAGTTTTTTCAAAAGATCGATTCTTATTTTTCTGATTTCATTCAGAATTTCAAGATAGAATTCATTTTCAGTTTTCATTGCAGTGAAGGCAAGATGCTCTTCAATGCTAATAAGATTCATAACAGCCATGCTGAGATCTTCTCTATTTGTGAGATCCGCTTTTATTCCATCCTTCATCTAATCATCCCCGTCAGATAGAAACCAACTATCATTAAACCCATAAGGGCGAAAGCTAACACAATCGCTTGGAATGGCAAATAATTTCTGTTTCCGTTCATCTTTCGCAAGTAATCATGTAGCGAAAAGGCAGCAACAGTGATGAAACTTCCAATTGCCAAGCCGATAACAAGTTTGTCGACTCCGTAAATCTGAAACATGGAATTTCCTAAAAGTCCAGTGAGCTGGAATGTATACAAAGTCGAAAGGAAGGTCACTAAAACCAGGATTTCAAGCTGCCATGGCAAGTAGTTCTTTCCTTTGTTTCTCTTTAGCAGCAAATTATTGAACCAATAAGCAGTTGACATCAGGAATCCGCCAGCAAGAATGCTGACAATCAGATCGTCAACTCCATAGTACCTTGCTGCAATGACTGCTGCCCCTGTTGCCGCTGCACATAAGGGACAGTGTGCCATTGCTGAATTTGAAAAAATCGATGTGAAAAATAGGGAAGAAAGTAAAAAAATCCCAAATAATGCAATTTTCGTCTTGAACAGGCTAACCATGGTTCATCCCCATGCTGCTAGCGTCGATTGTTCTTGTCACTCTCGCGTTTCCTTGCGAGTCAAGAATGTCCACGATGACTTTCTCTGAACCGAACATGTTAAGGCAAGGCTGCGCATTCATGTCATGCTGGTAATGGAAGTTCAGCTCCCCGTATTGATCGGTCTTGATTCCCGCATCGCACTGAGTAATTTGGCTGCCAATGCAGTTCGCATCATACGAGGTGAATCCTATTATTTCTCCAGGGCTGACCTGTGCATTTGTTATCTTTCCAGTGAAGATATTCATGGGATTTGCTCCGGAAGTTCCAGAAGATGGATTCGTTGCCACGATGTTTCCAGTCTTAGGCAAATATAGTTGCACACCCATTGCTGCAACACCAACTATCAGCACTGCAATTATTGCCAGGCTCGCTATTGTTGTCTTGTTTACCATATCGATGTCTCCTAATGGCAGCTTCCTCTACTGCTGCCTGTATGCTTATTGACGCGGAAGCTTCGCTTACAACCTTCGCTGCAAAACTTCTTTCCACTCCATTCGTAAGTTTGACTCTCAGGGTTCAGCTTCATTCCACATTGCGGACATTTAGGCTGTCCAAATCCGAACATCTGATCGCCTCTTTGAACTTTTTTCACTTTTCATGATCTTACAAGGGCTGAAACAAAGGATATTGGATTGTATCGAAACTAGTTTCACTTCAAAAACTGAGCTTTAGTTAGAAATCTGAGAAATAGTCAAGAGATCAGTGATACCTTATAAGAATGACGTTGCTTAGCCCGCGTCTTCTCCTCTCAATGAGTCCCTTGCCTTCCAATTTGTCCAGATTCCTGCTGATTCTGGCCTTTGGAAAGCCTGCCTTCTCCGCCAATTCGCTTTGAAAGATAACTCCCTCGTTGCTGGCCACAATTTCATATATTTTCTTTTCATCGCCCTGTAGTTTTTTCTTCGCTTCGCTCAATTTCATCCTTAGCGTTTGATCCATCTTTTCTCTTTCCAGCGATCTCAAAGCAAGGAACATCCCAATGATACCCATAACAACTACAAACGATATGCTCAGAAAGAATTCGGCAGGAAGATGCTCGTACCAAGTCATTGGAGTTCCATTCTTGCTAACGCACTCAGCAGCATTAGCTTCTGCAGTTTGAATCGTTGGTGGGACTGAAACAAACGCCATACCTATTGCAAAAACTACAATTAAGATTCCAAGCGTCTTTGTCTGAAGCAATTTGTCTAATAGTTTCATTGAACGACCTTCTTTTAAATTATCTAAAGTTGCTAATCTTATAAAACCCTCTGTTTCATTAAATCTTGATGAAAGATTTCCAAGTATTACATTATCTGTAAAGGTTTATAAACCTAGCCAACTCATGAAATAATATGCAATTCATAAAAGATCCGAAATTGATTCTCCCATTTGTATTGTCGTTTACGATTGTTTTCGCATTTTTCTCTTCAGCAATTGCATTCGCTCAAACCGACACAATACAAACTGTTGACGAAGCCATGCAACAAATAATGAGTAGCCAAAATGTATCAAACGCCAATCAAGTAGATTGCAGTAAAGTTACTGATTCTCAATTTGAAAATCTCGGAGATGCTGTGATGGAAAGGATGATTGGTAATCACCAGCTTCATGAACAAATGGACGCCATTATGGGCGGAGAAGGCTCGCAAAGCTTGACTAATATGCACATTTACATGGGAAGGAACTGGCTTGGATGCACTGCAAACTTTCAAGGTAGGATTGGTCCAGAAATGATGGGAGGATTTGGAGGCATGATGGGTGGAGCTTCTTTTAATGGATACATGGGAAACATGATGATGAACATGATGGGCTATTATTATCCGGCATATTACAGCACTTACAACAATTTGTTCATGTGGACAATAGTCGGATGGGTGTTTTTTGTCGTGATGCTTGCAATTTCAATTCTTTTGTGGACTGGTAGAATTGCGATTCCAAAAAAGAAAAAATAGTTTTTACAGCTGTAAAAAAATTTGAGCAGGAATTTTCTTATTTATGCTACGGAAGACTAAAAGTTTTAGAGAGGTTATGAAAAATGGTAACATTCGAAAAACCCCAAAGACCACAAAGAAAGATAAAGCGAGTGAAGATTAAGAAGTGGTAATCTGAAACTTAACTTCTACAGCAACACTTCTGGAAATCCAAACAATCGCTGCCTGTCGTCACAGATTTTTCGTTCAAAGTATAGTAACATGACGCTCTGCAAGTTCCACTTTTATAATTCAACGCAACGCAAGCATCGTTACAGCTAGCTGATACAATTGATGTTGTTGTAGATGTCGTAAGCGTTGTAGATGCTGTAGGCGTTTGAGTTTGCGTTTGACTCGAAGTTGTAGTAGTATAGTAAATATTTGGAATTTGATTTTGAGAATATAATGCAAAAACTGCAATTGCAACTAGAATCAAAATTAGTATTAAGCCGTATCTACTTCCTCTTTTTGCCATAATTAATATCTGTTTTCAGACGTATTAAAACTTTATTAAGAGATTAAGAGAAATAAAGTATTAATTGGTGGGAAAATGTTTCAAGGAGACATAATAAAGTTAGCAAAAGAAAATAGAAATTTCCGAAAAGTCATTTACACAGGAGAAAAAAGCCAGCTTGTACTGATGAGCATACCTGCAAAAGAAGACATAGGGATGGAAGTTCACAACGGAATCGATCAAATATTATTTTTTGTCGATGGTTTGGGGGAAGCAATCGTTTCCGGAAAATCTTGGAAAGTAAAAGAAGGAGATGTCGTATTTGTTCCAGCTGGGACTCAGCACAATTTCAAAAATATGGGAAAGACCGATTTGAAATTGTATACAATATATTCTCCTCCCGAGCATGCAGAAGGAACCATTCGCATGACAAAAGCAGATGCAATGGAAGAAGAGAAAGATTGAGGTTTTTATAGTTTTTATAATTTTTTAAATTTTTTTAAAAGTTTTTTATAATTTTGGTAGAACCATGGGAACATTTTGCTGATATTCTTTGAATCTTTTTCCAAATTTTTTTTCCAGCAATCTTTCTTCAAATCTGATTTTATAAAAACCAAAAGGAATGCAGACAACGAGGCAGAAAATTAATGAGACGATGCTTTTTGAAATGAGAATGAAACCTATCATCGCAAGAAAGGAGCCAACGTAACCAGGGTGTCTTATGTATCTGTAAAATCCAGTTGTAATCAGTTTATGTTTTTTAAAAACTGTTGGAGATGAATTGTAATAATTTCCAAGTTCTTTTCTGCTTTTAGCATACAAAAATATTCCAAACGCAGCAATTATGAAACCCAAAACAAAAAGTATGTCGAAGGCAAACCTTCCGAAAATCAGAGTAAGATAAAATAAGTATACTGGAAATCGCCAGAAATGTTTGCTGTTCGTAAAATTTCCCTCCATCTTCTCATTTTCTTTCATAGCCAAAAATATTTTTAATCTATCTTTTTCAAAATTTTTTTTCTGAAAATGAAAAATATAATTCCAATTAAAATAAACGTAATGCCAAAAATTTTTATGAAATTATTAAATTGAGTGAGCAAAACTAGAGAAATTATTACAGCAATGACTGGTACGATACGCGATTCCAGAATGATTTTTTCTCCCTTTGCCCTTCTTATCAGTCGCAGTACTGCCAAACAGCTTAATGTGTAAGGAATTATTGTAAACATTACTGCAAGTGTTGCCAATTGCGTGAAGTCTGTCAGCGAAAATGCAAGAATCAGTGCGAAAATCGTCTGAAGAATTATTCCTAGGTATGGTGTCCTGTATTTCGGATGGAGCTTGCCGAAGAATTTCGGAAAGAGTTTGTCTCTGGCCATTGCAAACGAGATTCGGGCAGAGCCTAGGATGACTGCGTTAAGAGCTCCAATTATCGAAACCAGAGCGCCTGCCGCAATAATTATTCCCCCCAATTCTCCGATGTATCCAGAAGTTATGTTTTTGAAAGCGTCTGCGAGAGGTGACTGTGAATTTATAAATCTTTGCCAATTGATTCCAAGAAAAACTACTGTAACCAAGACGTAAATTACAATGACGGTTGCAACTGCAATTAGAATTGCTTTTGGAACTGTTTTCCTCACATTTTTAATTTCTTCTTCTGGAACAGTTATTATTTCAACTCCCAGAAAAGGCCATAGTGCCAGCAGCGTGGCGGTGCCGACAGCTGGAACCAGAGAAATATTTTGCGGAAGCAATGGAAAATAATTCTGAGGCCGGATGAAAAACAATCCGATAGCGATGAAAAGAATTATCGGAAGCAGTTTTCCAATTGTGAAGACGTCCCCGACATCACCAGAAATTTTAACTCCCCGGTAGTTTATGAAAGTCAGGAACAGAGTGACAACAGCAGCAAAAGCAACTCTTGAAATTAGTGGAAATTGCGGGAGGAAGAATTGCAAGTAATAACCAATTGCCCATGTCTCAGCCGCAATTGTAATCCAGTAACCGATCCAAAAAGTCCATCCTGATATAAAACCGATAAAATTTCCAAACGCCTCATGGGCATACGAATAAAGGCCGCCTGCCTTTGGAAGCTTTGCAGCAGCTTCTGCAAAACAAAATCCTGTTAGAATAGTATACACCCCAGCTAAAAGTAATGCAAGAATTGAATACGTTCCTGCTGCTTTCGCCATGAGCAAAGGCATTATAAAAATTCCACTTCCAATAAGGAATCCAATACCGAGCATTACAGAATCAAAAAAGCCAAGACCCCGAATTAAGCGAATCTTTCTCATGTTCTTTGTTTACCTTTAATTATTCTTTTCTATTTACCGAAATAAAAATATCTTTTTAAGCTGGCAAAATAATCTTTAAATTGATAAGATGGCCGGAAAACAAACTAGAATGCTTTGGGCACTAGTTTACTTGGTAGGCCTGCTTGCAACGCATTATTTGTTGCAGCAAGGCAGCCTGACCGAGACGATGGCACTATGGATATGGTTCGTCGTCTTCATAATTTCGAGTTACAGCATTAACAAATCGCGTGCCATAAAGTCGGGTGCGGTGAATTCAGCTTGGATGTTGACAACAGCTCTTTTCATCGTGCTAGTAGGAACAATGCTTCTGGGAGTGTGGTCGGGTGGAACTACGCTGTTCTTCGCACTATTACTGATTCTCAACGGAGCAGTAATCTTTGCGAGCGGACATGAAATGCATAGAGCTGATTGGGTCGCATACGGCCTTTACAGCGTCATACTTGGGCTTGTTTTCCCAAGTTGGTTTGCTTCAGCTCCGTACATGATGGCAGCGTTCATATTGGGAGTTCCACTGCTCTTAGGAACATGGATGAAGTAAAAAGAACTAGTAAAAGGAACCAAAGAGAGCCAAGTAAGCTAATAGTTCAAAGTTGAAAAATAAAAGCGAAAAACGAACGAAAAGGAATAACTTGAAAGCTTTGAGAATTTTTTACTTTTTATTACAATTTTCTACTCGTTTCTTTTTCTATTCGTTTCCGTTTCTATGGCCGATGTTTCTATAGTCGATAGTCTTAGTCGATAGTCTATTGTCGACAGAACGTTTCAAAAGCTTTGTTGATTAAGTCTTATTTTATCAACATTTTTATTACTTTATCAACAAAATATAATTAGATTATTATGATTAGTTTCTTTCAAAGATTTGTTATCATATTTGCTATTTTTATCTCTTTTGCAGTAGTAGCTTCAGCTGAATTAGCACAGAAATATGGAATACTCGTTGTTGTTCCAATAATTGTTGTTGCAATAGTAGGAATAGCGATTAACCTTGCATATTGGCTCCCAAAATACAGAATTAGATAATAAAATTAGTCAGTATTCCGACTTAATCAACAAAATTCAGACTTAATCAACAATTTTAGACTTTTTCAACAAAGCCCGTTTCAAATATAAAGTTATGCCTGTAAAATAAAAATAAAGTGTAAAAATAAAGTGCTAGAAAAGTGATGAAGACATGAAAGCTTTTGGAATAAGTTTACATGATGTTGAAGAAGGTGACGTAGCAATCTTGGGCGTTTTGCTTGGAAAGGTAGCTAAAGACTCAATAGAAAGCATGAGAGAGCAGAGCTGGCATGTTGAATTTTTTGACTTTGACAGCAAGAAAAATCTTTTTAACAATTTGCGAGTTGCCGATCTTGGAAACATAGAAGTTAAGCAGCATGACGACATAACAAAAAAAGTTTCTGAAATTTTGGAGAACAGAAAAATTCCTTTCCTTCTTGGAGGAAATCATCAGCTTACTCTTTATGCATTAAAAGCCTTCGAAAATTTTCCTAAATTACTGATTTTTGATGCTCACACAGACATTTACGATGAGTATATCGACGAGAAGGTTGCTGATTCTGTTGAAGGTTTGCCGATGAGCGAAGCAGAAAAGAAAAAAGATAACTGCGCTACTTGGGTTAGAAGATTCATCGAGCTTTCGTCCGCAACAAATGTTGCTTACTTCGGTGTTCGTTCTGGCGAGGAAGACGCGATGAATGTTTTGCAAAAAAATTCCATAGCATACTTCACTCCGAAAATGTTGAGGCAAGACATGCAAGCAGCGAAAAATTTTATTTCGCAATTCACTAAAGGACAGGATGTTTACATAACAGTTGATATAGACTTCTTTGACCCGGCAGTTGCTCCTGCAGTCTATCATCCAGAACCAAACGGAATGACTTTTCCAGACTTCCAAGAACTTCTTTCCGCTGTGAAGGGAAAGGTTGTCGGAGCGGACGTCGTAGAGCTGAAGCCAATTCCAGAAAATTTTGTGACAGAATTTCTTGCAGTAAAAACTATTTTTGAAATTTTTGGAAAAATTAACGATCAATTTAGTTAAATAATTTAGTTAAATAGTTTAGTTAAACAGCTTGGTTAAACAATTTAGTTTTTGTTAAACAGCTTTCCAATTCATTATCCATGCTACAATATTTCCTATAATTAAAGCGAGCAAAACAAAATATGAAGGCATGAAGTTAAAGTACAGAAAGGCGAAAGACAAAACTCCAACTAAAACTCCATAAATTATCATCCCTTTCTTGAAAAGTGGCGAAGTCTTGTGCTCGGTGAGCATGAAGAATGCAAAGAATAAAATCAGTGGATTAAGAATTGCGTTTATGCTTATTGCAAAACTTTTTGAAATGAAAAAAAGCAAGAAGTAAGCAACGAGAAATGAAATAATCATTCTAAATCTCTTTATTCTGTAAAGAATCAACACTCCCAAAACTAAAATTGCTGGAATGTTTTCAGCGCCCCACCATCCCTGAGGAACATTTAGAAGAAGTCCTGACAGCAAAACTGCGAATCCAGCTGGATTGAAGAAATGCCTACCTTTGAGTCTGAGGATGTGTTTTGAAAGAACTGCAATTGCTGCTGTTAACGCCACTATATACCAGACCTGCCCGATGTTAAGAAGAAGAGCTACGAAAAATCCTGAAATGATTGCAGATTTTGGAATAATGAAACTTTTCGTTTTATAATATTTTATTCCGATATCGAGTACGGCTGCAGTAATTACAGCAACAGCCAATTGAGGAACAGTTTTTTCAATTCCATATTTGTAAATTCCGAATAAAGAAAAAATAAAAAGAGTCAAAATCATCTGCGTATATACATCTGGCAGTTTAACATTCGGCAATTTCATATTTTCACGCTTCGTAATTTTGCCTTCAACTGATATACTGAACTACTAGATTTCCTTGCATGCCTAAGCCGCTATGTCCGTCAACGCTGCAATAGAATGAGAACGTTCCTGCCTTGTCCGCTGTGAAAGATAATGTTGCTGATCCGCCACTTGAAACCACATCTGAACACACTCCGTATCCATCAACGCATATGTTGTGGCCTATGTCGTCAGATATTAAATTAATTTGAACAGTGTCCCCTTTGTTAACTGTAATAGTGGAAGGATCATACCCATAGGAATAACCATGAACTGTGAAAGACTTGACTGATGCTGAAGATGTTGCGGATGTTGTTTCTGAAGGTGATGCGCTTGAAGAAGTAGAAGGAATAGTTGAAGGCAAAGATCCGTAACCTGAAAAGTTTATTCGGCCTTGAAGTATTATCGCTGCTGTGACTAGAATTATAACAATTATACCAATGCCAATTAATGCACTCTGCTTCATATTTTTTGTCCTCTTTTTCTTTTTTATTTGTAATGTTTAGATTTATATAGCTTAGCTTTGTGATTTATTTTGAAGGAAACGCGGGGGTCCCGTAGCCTGGTCAATCGGGCTGGCTTGAGGTCTCAGTTGGCAAAATGCCAGTGGATTAGTTCCTTCGTGGGTTCAAATCCCACCTCCCGCACAGAATGAAAAGCGCAGTGCGTACGGAATTTATAAAGGTTAAATTATTGCTGAGTCGAAACAACAAAAATTCTAAGTTAGAAAAATGTCAGTGATTTTCAGAAAAAGCTATGAATTTAAGCATAGGGAAGTGGAATCTTTCCCGTGTAGCTGGAATAGCCAACAGCAAACATAATTAATCCTAACAAAATTAATAGAAAAACAAAACTGAACATAGACCCAGATAAATTACTCAAGCCAAAAAATGCAACAGTAGTAAACCCAGAAATTACTAATATTAATCCAGAAATCATTATCCACTTGCTTATCTTTTTTCCTCTTGGACCCAAAGGTTTAGTTTTGAGCATAATTACTATTTCTTTTTCACTCTTTTTAATCTTTAAATAATTCTTTATCGACACGCAAATTTTATTGCTTACATTCAACAAATCTTAAATCTTTACAAAACAAATAAATTAGTATATTTGAAAAATAACCACAAGGTACGCACTATACTTTTTGTTTAATGCACACCTCCCGCACTTGGGTTAACCTAAAATCTCCGCAGGAGCTAAGTTTATAAATTCTTCCGAGAATAGCTAATTATGAGAAAAAGAGAAGAAAGTCCTGCTATAAAAGAATGGCTGGATTTTGTTAGAAAGAACAGAACTATATTTGAAAAAATAGCTAGAGGTCTTGAGAAGAGGAAGAGACAAGCTTTCTGAGTTCTGGATAGCTAATAATCTTATCATAAATTCTATTTTCCCTGACAATTTTTATCAAATCATTATCACCAGTTACTAAATAAGCATTTTCTTTCATTGCCACAAAAAGGTGGATAAAATTAACCATAGTTCTGAGTCTCATTTTTATTCTTTTAGGTAGATTAGCCAATTCTTTGTTTATTATAAATTCATCAATATAACTACATTTTAAGCGTTCTAAGAAATTCTGCCATAATTTATCGAACTCTTCTTCCCTTAAATTATAACCTGAAATAAGTTCCCGAACAACTTCTGTCTCAGTAAAAAGAGATGTTATGAATTCTACTTTTTCTCGTATCTCAAGAAAGAATTTGAGTTTTTCAGGAATCTTAGCTTCCTCTCCTTTTCTTATAGCAATCGCTTGATTAATGAAAAAGTCTAAAATAGTGTTTGTGTCTAAATAAATTTTCATCTTTTCCATAACATTATTTGTTTGATATTAAAGTTATTTGCAGCTGTAAACAAGGTTCCCGCACTACACTTATGGTGTGTACTCACCTCCCGCACAACGGTTAACCCCAATGCGGCACTCTACATTGTGATAAAAAATGCTTAAATCCTTATTATTATTAAAGAAAATTATGACTGATGTATATTCACCTTCTGGAGAATGGGATGAAAGAGAAAAAGCTTACGATTTATTGTATGCTGAATTAAAAAAACTTCAACTCGAAGTAGAAAGATATTTTCGAACAATAAATCTTTCGTTGGCTCAGCTTAACAAATCCACTGCTAATCTCGAATGGTCTATAGATGAAGTCTTGCAAGTTACAATACCAAATATGATGAGAAATTCAAATACTGCAAGGTATAAAAAGTAGGAAGTTTTTACAGCTGTAAATAAAAAGTCCCGATTTGAAGTAAACTACCATACCCACCTCCCGCATTAGAATTCAGATGAAACTCCCACCCTCTCCTTTATTAGCTGGCAGAAATAGTGGAATAATCTTTTAGGATAAAACATTAGATAATTAATATGCAAGTAATAGAAATCTTGAAAAAGATAAAGAAATCAGATATCTTAGTTTCTCAAAAAGTAAGAAAAAAGATTGAAGATAAAGGATTAGATGTAGATAAGGTTTTGGATAAAATATTTGATTTTGAAAATTTGAAAATCGACGCGAAGCAAAACGGATCTTATGAGCTGATTTATGACTATTCTGGCAAATTCAATCTTGTTGTAATTTTATTCATTAACGATACTGTTCGACTTGCAACTGCATGGAAATCGAGTAAAGCTATTGATAAGCTGCTTAAGAAAGCCACTCATATTTATGACTATAGGAAAAAGATAACTTTAAACAAAGCGAATAAATAATTGATTGGCGAATAACAAAGTGAGATATATGGTACAAATAGAGTATGATGATGAATTTGACATCCTTTATTTAAGAAAGGAAGGCGAAAAAGTTTCATTTAGCATTAAGCTTGGAAATAATATCCTTGCTGATGTTACTAAATCACATAAAATTGTAGGAATTGAAATATTCAATGCATCAAAATTCCTAAAACTTTCATTAAAAGAACTGAAGGATATCAAAACAGCTAAATTCAGCACTATAGACAAGCCGAATATGTATGGGGTTTATTATATGATTTTGGCTGGAAAGGCACAGATTGAAAATGAATTGGCAGTTACTCCTAGACCAATTCCTGTCCCGATGTTGCACTAAGTAAAAAGAGTGACTCATGCTTCTGCGCATATAACTAACAACAATAAAATGCCAGCTAAAGTGGGAGTTGAATCTAAGTTCTGACTCGCACCTCCCGCATGAAATTATATGTGTGGGATTTCTAATTTGAAATGGAGATAATATGAAACTAAAGCTTGGACCAATACAAGTGTTTGTTTCTGATATAGAGATAGCAAAGAAATGGTATACTGAAATTCTTGGAATGAAGTTAGTAAAGGAATATCCAGACTTCAAATGTATTCTGTTGAAATTAGGAAAAACAGAGTTTGATATCGGTATTCCAGATCCATGCTGGGGAGAGGGATGGGATAAAGTAAAAGTCGGTGGAAGAACTCCAATATTCTTCGAAAGTGATAATATCAAGAAAACTTATAAAGAATTAAAAAATAAAGGAGTTAAATTTGTAGAAGAACTTTCCGAAAGGCCTTGGGGAGAATTGAAAGCTGTATTTGTTGATCCTGACGGCAATGAATTCAATTTGATAGAAGTGGTTAAATGAATATAGATTTGAAGAAATTAGCTAAATTTTTAGTAAAAGCCAAAAAACAAACTTATGCTGGTGAAGGAAAAGAAATTACCTCAGAAAGACCAGATTTTAAAGAGTTAGAATATTCTGAAAACAATTATAATTATAGAGATAGCTACATAGGATTTTTCTCTGCTCCAGGTCAAGAGGTTGTTAGGTTTAATGGAATTCCAATTTGGTCTATGTCTTATAGTGGTGGAATGAAATCAGAATATCATAAAGATACTAGTTTTGCTGAAAAAACCTTCGGCTTTCTTAAAAAAGTTCTTCTAAGAGTAACGGAGGATATACCATTTAGAGGTCCTAAGAACTTCAAAGAAGGAGATTTTGAATATGTTAATAAAGTTGAAGGTGATGTATCCAATTTCAGAGGTCATGAGGTAATATTTTTTAAAGGTAGGGAAGTATTCAGTCAAGATTATATTGGAGGATTAATTGTTCATAAAAAGTGATTGTATGGCAAATTCGAAGAATTTACAGTCAGATAGTTTTGATGAAACTTTTACAAAAGTTTCGGTGGGTTCAAATCCCACCTCCCGCATCACACATATGGTGTGCACGGTAAGCTACATAATTTTGATTTAATAGAAAACCTTAAATAAGTATTTATACTTAATATACTTAAGTGATAAAATGACAAACATGACGTTAGTTATTCCAGAAGATTTGAAGAAAATAATGGAAAGACATAATGAAGTGAAATGGAGCGAGGTGGCAAGAAGAGCTATGTGGGAGCACGCTAGGCATTTGGAGTTAATGGACAGGCTGGTGTCGAAAAGCAAATTAACGGAAAAGGAAGCTTTAGAGATTGGCAGGAAGATAAAGAAAGAAGTAGCCAGAAGACATGGATTATAGTATGAAAATTGTAGTAGACACCAACATGATCATAGCTGCTCTAGTTAAAGATAGCAAAGCCAGAGAAATTATAATGAACAGTAAGTTAGAATTTTTATCTCCTGATTTTGTTCTTGACGAAATTTACAAGTATGAAGACTACATATGTGAGAAAGCAGGATTATCTAAGGAAGAATTTGAATTGCTAATGGCGCTTATTTTTCAAAAGATTACTATCATTCCGTCCTACGATTACGAGTCATACAAAGAAAAAGCAAAAGAAATAATGAAAGAAGATGTGAAAGATGTGCCTTATGTTGCCTGCTATTTTGCATTGAAGTGTGATGGTATATGGACAAATGATCCTGACTATGAAGGGAAGGAAGAGATTAAGATTTTCAGCACAAAAGATTTACTGGAATTTATGAATCAGTGATTAGGAAATATTATCAAAAAGGCTGGTATTTCAGTTGACAATCTGCAGAAGATGATTCCTCTGGATAGTTATTACACAGGCACAGGACGGACTTTTGAAATCACATATGTGAAGCTATTTAAGAGGAAATGAAGATATCGCTATTTTAGTATTTTTACAGCTGTAAATAATTTTAGTGCACTACCATAGAATACTGTGCGAGGGTAGTGCACAGAATGGCATAAGAATACACACCTCCCGCACTAGGGCTCAGGTTCAGTTCTCCAGAATATGTCTCTCTTGTCAACCTTTTGGATTTTTAACACATATTTAACTTTTTACAAATAACATATTCTTGATTTAAAGGTAGATTTGATGCAAGAAGAATGGACTACATTAGAAAGATCAGGCTACTTAGGAAAACATAAATTAGAAAAATATCAGCAGTGGGATGGAATATACGGCAAAGGAAACTGGAGACTTGCTTGGAAAGTGGGAAATGTTTTTGTTGATTTTTTAGGTGCATGTGCCTTGTATGAAGATGCTTATTTCAACTTGCTCAAAACACATGACCCTATTCGTAATCAACTAATTGCAGAAGCATCTAATGTTTATGATGATGAACCTTCAAATGTGAATTCTGGATTTGACTATACTAAACAAGAAACTGAACGAACACATATACAGGACATTGCTATTCGTCGTTCTCTAATCAGATTGGGGCTGTGGTTTAAAGGCACTGAATTGATTCGTATCAGACAGGAGAAAGGTACGCATCCACTAAGTATGACACTATCTCCTGGTAGAGTTCCATTTCATTTACCAGAATTGGTTGAGAAACCAGAGACTCTAGGTTGGTGGTATCCAGAAACAGTTGAAAGTTTTTACCAATCAAACAAATATTTGCAAAGAAGGGGTTAGATGATCGAAGTTAGTCTCTATGAAGGAAACGGATTAGTAAGAAGAGAACTTTGGAATTCTGATATCAGTTTGTATCGAGCAAGACTTGTGACAGCACAATTTGAAATTGATGACCCAGTTCAAATGAATGAAGTTCACGATTTGCGTAATCGATTGATATCCAAGGACTTTTCATCGGAAGAATTTTTATCCAGTCCAAGATTATACCTAATCGGTCATAAGAATTTTTATTTCTATCCTCCAGAGAAAAGAAGTGCAAAGTCATCAACATCTCAGGCAATTTATGTTGCAAGAAGTGCGGACAAGAAAGATGGTTTATTACTTCAATTCTTACCGCCCAATTCCCATACTTCCAAACATTACCATAAACTTAAGACAGAAACATATCATGTTCTTGAAGGAACTGCATTTCTTGAAGTTGATGGCCAATCTATTGAACTGCGACATTCAGCTCACATAGTATTTCCAAACAAAGTTCACACTGTTTACACCAAAGAAGAACCAGCTTTAACTTTGCTGCTTATACAAAATGATCCTGAAGGTTTGAGCATGTCGGATCATAACTATGTATGAAATTAATTTCAAGATAAGCCTGCACTTTCTTCATTTACTTAACTCTAACATTTATTAAAATATTCTCGCTCTGTAGTCCAGCCAGAGAGCACACCTCCCGTATTTTAATTAATCTGTCGGGTAAAAATTGATTAGCATCCGCCGGACGGAGCTGTGCCAGATCCAGAAGAAGAGCCTGAAGTCAGACTTTGGGAGCATTCTGTTGGAGCAGTCGTGAAGCCGCTACATATTCCCTGCTTGAACGCATCGGAAGACCTGTCTCCACCGTATTGGACGCCGTTGATCAAAATTGTAGGAGAGCCAGTTATGCCATATTGGTTAACGAGTTGTTCATCTGCTTTCAGCAAGTCCAATCCTTCACTTCCGCTCGCGCATGTCTGAATCTTAGAAGTGTCGATTCCAGCTTTAGTCGCGGCATCCTTCCAGCAGCTTTCCAAAGCAGTAGCATTGCTCGCTATTGAATAGCAGTTGGCATCGAACATCTGCAAATAGTTCCAGTATGTCTTCGAGTCGTAATACTTCATGATGCATACCTGCCTCAGGTCTTCCTGGGCTTCAGCCGCTCCGTGAAGTGACTGAACCGAATCGACTGTCGTTCCAGTGACGCTGGCGATGAATCGCACTTTGAAGTCTGCCTTGTCTCCAAGAAGATCGAAGACTGGCTTCATCAAAGTCTCTGCTTGGACTCCGTAAGGACAAAAGCTCATGACATACAGCTCGACTGTAGGCTTGGAAGTTTTCGGAATCGATTCGGTTTGAGTCTGAGTAGACGTTGCTGACTGCGTCATGTCTATTGGCTGGGAGACGAACAGAAGTGTACCGTCCTTTGTGACGTAGACAGGAATCTCCTGCCCTTGATAATTGGTAACGACTTTGTACAGTCCGCCAGTGTCTTGTACAGAGACGAGCGAGCATGATCCTGACTGAATCAGGTTTTTGTTGATGTAATCGACAACTTTGTTTGCTGCTTCTTGCGAACTTATTCCACCTCCAGAATATATTATTGGAATTTTACCAATCAGGACGCCTATAAACAAACCAGCGAAAAGCAGAGTCAACAACTGCCATACTACTGTTTTTTGCACCTTAAAATTAAAATGTCTTTCTTTCACTTTTTCTTTTGCTCTTTCTTCAGCCATTGCTATCAGATTTACATTTCATCTCATAGGTATTTAAAAACGTCAGTCTCACTTCACTCCAAACTTATTTTCAAACTGATTTCTCAAACCGATTTCAAACTTATTTCCTAAACTAATTTTCAAACTAATTTGTCCAAAATTGATTTGAATGTGTCGAAAGTCTGAGGTCCGACAAGTTCTTGCCCGCCAATGAAAAATGTTGGTGTTCCTTTTAGTCCAAGCTTGTTTCCCAAATCTATGTCCGATAAAACTTTCTGTTTAGCGTTATCTGAGTTGAGACATGTTGAAAATTGCGTAATGTTTAGATTTAGCTGCCCAGCTGCACTGTTTATTGTGTTCAGAGCTTGCTCGTCTGTGACATTGTTGTTGAAATGACTTTGCACATCGAAGAGTATGTCGTGGTACTCCCAGAACTTTCCCTGCTCTCCTGCGCAGTAATCCGCCCTCGCTGCGAGCTGTCCGTGAAGATGTTGAGGAAGCGGAAAGAAGAAAAATGCAAGATTTACTTTTCCATCGTATTGCTGTAAGACTTGCTTGACAACTGGCTCTGCCGCTTTGCTGTAAGAACATTGAAGGCATGCGAACTCGATTATCGTAACGTTTGCGTTTGGATCTCCACGTAACGGATGATTGCCAATGACAATATCTTTGGGATTCATAGTCGTGCCAGATATTGCGTTGGAGATGCCGTTGTAGATGCAAAAACCTCCGTTCGTTCCGTTGGTCACGGGCCCGTTGCAGTTGCCGTAAAGGTAATACTGGTAAAATCCGTAGAAAATTCCAGCTATGCTGAGGAAAAATGTTATAACAAATATCCATGAAATTGCTTTGAAGTTATTGTAGATAAATTTTGCAGCAGTAGGAAAACGCATTAGCTTCGAAATAATCTTGCTTTTGATTTTTTGTTCGAAATCAGTGTCACATGGTTTGAGTTGAACCGTTCTGAAGAAGCAATGAAATGCCTCGCGGGCATATTGTCTGTATTTCGTGCTGAACAATCCAAGAATTCCGAAAACAACCAATGCTATTATGCAGATGACCATTCTTCATCACCTTAGCTTCATTATTTCCTTCAGCGTCTGTACGAAAATCTCTGCTTCTTCTCGAGTATTGTAAAGATATAAAGACACCCTGTCGCTTCCCTGAAGTTTGTTTGCGTTGAACCAGGAATGCACGCAATGCTGTCCAGATCGAATCATTATGTTGTTCATGTTGTTCAGCATCAGCGCGACGTCGTGAACGTTCATTCCTTCAATAACAAACGGGAAGATTCCTCCTCTTGATTTTGCATCAGCCGGACCTAGAATTCTTAATCCTTCTGTTCCTTGCAATCCATTCGTTCCTTGCAATCCTTCTGTAATTATTTTATTCAATTCTTCTTCATGCTTCTCAACATTTTTTCTTCCAACTTTGTCAAGATATCTCGCCGCCTCGGCCAGCCCTATCGCCCCGGCATAATTCTGCAATCCAGCCTCGAATTTTTCTGGAGGTTTCAGGAATTTGTGAGTTTCGTAAGTCGTAAACTCGACCGTGTCTCCGCCAACAAGAAACGTATTTAATTTTTCTAGCAGTTCGTACTTCCCGAAAAGGACGCCAGTTCCGCTTGGGCCTAGCATTTTATGTCCGCTAAAGGCAAGAAAATCAACGTCCATCTCTCTTACTTTAACCTCTTTGTGAGGGACTGACTGAGCAGCGTCGAGAATCACGAGCGATCCGAAATCATGAGCAATTTTTATTATTTCTTTTTCAGGAATTGTTGTCCCGTCTATGTTTGAAGAGTGAACCATCGCAACAAGCTTGACTTTTTTGTTCATCGCGTCCTGAAACTTTTGCAAGTCGAATTGATCGTTCTTCGAAAAAATTATTTGATGTTGTATTCCCTTCCTCTCTTTCAGCATCTGGACAGGAACAAGAACAGAATTGTGCTCTTTATCAGTCGTTACAATTATGTCTCCTTTGCTAAGCCCAAGAGAATTAAAAACTAAATTAAGACCTTCTGTCGTGTTTCTCGTGAAAATAATTTCCTCCTTTCTTTTCGATACAACAAATTTTGAAATTTCTTTTCTAGCCTCATCATACTTCTCAGTAACTTTCGTTCCGAACTCATGAGCGCTACGGCCTGCGCATCCAGGATACTCAAAATAATACTCATCAGTCGCTTCGATCACTTGTTTCGGCCTGAGGCTCATGCATGCGTTATCGAAATAAATTATCGGCTTTCCGTTGATTCTTTTTTCTAGAACCGGAAAGTCTTTTCTTATTTTTTCCATGTTCATTTGTTTATCGCCTATTTTTATCCAATTTTTTATTTTTTCGTAACTATTTATTTGCAAAAGTAAGAAAAAAGAGTGGCTAGCCAGCTGACCACTCTGTCTGCTTGTCGAAAAGCATGTCGTGGTACTCCCAGAACTTTCCCTGCTCTCCTGCGCATCTGCTTGCCTCGGCTGCAGCTTCCGAGAATGGATGGATGTTGGTCAGCGGAAAGTCTCTGTAGTAGAGCTTTACTTTGCCTTGATACTGTTGCAATACTTGACTGATCGTAGATTCAGATCTTGCGCAGTATGAACATTGGTAGTCTGAAAATTCAACTATCGTCACTGACGCTTTTGAATCTCCACGGACGGGATTGCTTCCAGTTCTTATTTGGATGCTGTTAGTCGGATTTGCTATTTGTGCATCAATCGTTGGTTTGAATCCGTCGAAAGTCATGTATCCAACAAGTTTCTGGTCGTTTATGAAGAAAGTCGGCGTTCCACTTACTCCGTACAGACGCCCGTCATTGAAATCGTTCTGCACATCACTCAGATATTTCTGACTGCTCAAACAAGTGCTGAATTGCGTGACGTTCAGCCCGAGGTTTTGTGCATACTGCTCGAACTTCGTTAATTGACCACTTGGAACTTTCTGAGTTTGCATGTAGTAGTATGCTGCGACGACTATGCCTATGATCAACAACGCTCCGATTACGTGCGTTGATTTTATTTTCATTTTTTCATTTCTCCTTTTGTTTCTTTTTATTCGCTTCTTTTTATTTTTTATTTCAATTCCTATGTTATAAAATTCTTATGTTGTAATATAGTAAGAAACACCATATACTTATGTTGTGAAACTAGTTTCAACAATAGTTTCAACAATTATTTCAATAATTATTTCAGCAATAATTTCAGCAATTAATTTCAGTTTCTATCGACGTTTTTTCGAAAAAACGGTTATAATTCTTGCTAGAATTACAAGTGAAGCAAAAACCAATGTCAACTGACCTACTTGTCTGCCGATGAACTGGCCGTTTTCAAGAATTACGAAATGCAAAATGACAAGAAAGAAAGCAAGATATCCCATTCTCTGAATTCTCTGCCATCTTTCAAAACCGAAAGCATTAATCGACTCTTCATTCATCATTGAACTCATGGCAACGAAGCTGAAGATAATTATAGCAATCATTCCGAAGAAAAGAGACAGACCGTTTGCTCCGAGAACATCAGCAGGGACAACAAGGAAAGAAAGAAGAATGTGAATTGTCGCAAATGAATAACCGTAAAGCCCTAGAGGTTTTCTGTATTGAAGTTTTCTAGCAATTGATTTTGAAATTCCAGCAAGAGGTCCTAGGAAGTACGACAAACCGATGAGAAAGACGGCTCCGATTGCAAAAGCTCGATTCGAGAAGGCGAGATCGAAAGGCTGGCCGCGAATGTTGATAAAGTAGAACATTATCAGCGTGAAGATTACTAATGATGCTGCAAATGAGTTGAGATTTGCTTCCTTGCTCGTCTCGTAATGATGCTTTTGAGGTTTCTTGGACAAGCTCTCTGTTTTACATTTGAATTTCTATATTTAAGTCTATATTTAGAGTCTATATTGAAGGATAAAATTTTAAAGATAAAATTATTTCAGTATTACAACGTTTGTCATTCCTCTTCTCTTCCTCTCGACTAGTCTTTTAGCCTCTAGCTTGTCAAGCAGCCTCGTCACTTTCACTTTGTTCATTCCGCTCTTTTCAACAAGCTCGTTCTGAAAAATAAATCCTCCACTACTTCCAATCAATTCGTAAATGCGTTTCTCCTCTCCTTCAAGCGTTTTGACAAGCTTCTTCCATTTCTGCTGGCTCTCCGTCGTCATCCTCTCCGTCTGCTTCCTGCTGCAAGGATGGTCTGCAGATCAAGAATCTCACTGACCATAAAAGAATGAACTACTAAGAATGCGACAAATATTCCAATCAAGATCCATCCGAGCTGCTTCGTGTTGAAAAGTTCCATTCTCACGCCTCTGTTACTTTTGCAAATGAATAATTAACGATTTAATCCTATCAATATAAAAGCTTTTTAGAGACTTATGACGACGTTGGAAGAAGCAGCAAAGAGAGAGATTGCAAAGATGAATCAAGTGATGCAGACGCTGAAGCTGGTAGATGAAAAACAAAACGACAAGCAGGCGGTCGAATTGAAAAAACTTGTTGATGCTTATTATGGAGACTCGGCTCACTTCTTGCATACGGAAAAATTTCTCGAAGCGTTTGAAGCAGCGGTCATTTGCTGGGCATACGTCGATTCGGGATTGCATCTGGGAATTTTTGAAGTTAAGGAAGAATTTAAAAAATATTTTACTCTTTAATAAAGCGATGCCGCAAGAGCTGAGAACGCAACTACTGCTATACCTGAGAAACCTGGTTCAGGAGAAGGAGCACTTACGAATTGAATCTGGCCTGTATATGCACCATAAGCGACATCTCCTAGAACTGCACTAGCTGCAATTGCTGTATACGTCCAGTCACTAGACATGATCTTGTCAATTCCTCTTCCAATTTTCTTCAAGCCATTAGACACATATTCCAAATCCATAACTCAATCCCTCTTACAATTATTTACTACTAAAAGTTTAAATATAATTTGTGAAACTAAGTTTCTAAGAGTATTAATGTTGTGAGCTTTTATGGCAGAAACGATTGCAGCTACTGAAACTGAAAGGCAGCAGAAGGAAGGAAAGACGATGATTACTCGCATCGTTATTCAAGGTTTCAAGAGTTTCAACAAGAAAGTCAGCATTCCTTTTTTGCCTGGCTTTAATATTATTGCGGGACCAAACGGCGTCGGCAAGTCATTGCACGGAAACACACCTATTTTGCTAGCAAGTGGTGATATAAAACCGATAGGAGAAATAGTAGAAGAAAAATTAAACAATTCCAAAAATATCAAAAAGTTGGACGATGGTATTTTGACTTTCGAAAATTACGACAAAACTAAAGTTTTAGGATTGGATTTAGACACCATGAAAATTATAGAAAAAGATGTGTTAGCATTCATTAAACGTGAGGGTGAAAAAAATCTGTATAGAATAAAGACCTGGAGCGGCAGAGAAGTAATTGCAACGGACACACACCCTGTCATGACCTTTAAAAAATCAAAAGTAGCACCGATAAATGTCGCAGAGCTACAAAGAGGCGATTTGATAGCTGTTCCAAAGGAAATTATTCTGCAAGTAAATCAAAAACTGAATATCCCTTTTGATTTCAAACAAGAAGAATTTGCCAGATTTCTTGGTTATCTGATTGGTGACGGCTATATAACATCAAGTAGAATCGAGTTTGTAAATAAAGATGAAGAATTAATAAAAGATTTTACTTTCCTGGCTAAAAAGATGAATCTTAAACTAACTTTGAGAAAAGAAAAAAACTTGTTACGATTGATAAACAATTCTGTAGAATTTTCTAAAATTTTGCATAAAACATTCGGAATTGAAAAGATACACTCTGGAAGTAAAATAATTCCAAAAGAAGTCTTGTTTTCTGCAGAACCCGTTTTCTCAAATCTTTTAGCAGGGCTTTTCGAATGCGATGGATATGTAGATAAAAAAGAAGCGAAATTCGAGTATGCAACAAAAAGCGAAAATTTAGTGAAGCAAGTACAATTTCTTTTGCTACGATCAGGAATAATTAGTAAAATTAAACCAAGGATGCAAGCTGCTACAAATACAAAAAGAAAAACACGTCGCAAATATTATTATTTATATATAAAAGGAATTGAAAATCTAAGAAAATTGTCCGAAAAAATTCCATTCGTTTCTAAAGAAAAACGGGAAAGATTAAATTATCTTTTAACTAAAAATACCATTTCTCAGAGAAATATGGAAGATATTCTTCCAAAAGATGTCAACAAAACTGTGAAAAAACTTGTTACAGAATTAGGAATAAAAGTTAAACCGATGAGGAAGCCTCTTCCATCTCTGGCTTCTTATGTGGAGGACAGGTGTTATCCGACTACAGACGGTGTGAAAAAAATCTTGCCTCTGTTCAGAAATCGTTTAAATAATTTGAAAAAAATAGACAGAAATTTGAAGCTTGACCAGAGACAGTTAATTGATGTTCTCAGATATCTGAAAATAAAGAGAAGAGAGGCAAGTTCAGAAATTGGATTGAATCCTTACATGATAAATACATTCTGGGCAGGTGCTAAAGTAAAAGCAAGACCTGAAAATCTCAAAAAGCTCTATGAATTTGTGAAGGTTAGGCTTTCGGAAAAAATTCAGAAAGCTGAAAAATTAATCAACATTTTGGAAAATCTTGTTAATTCAGACATATTTTGGGATAAAATCGTAAGAATTGAAAAAGTCAAAGGAGAGGAATGGGTTTATGATTTGTCAATTCCCAACTGCCATAACTTCATCGCGAATGGAATATTCGTTCACAACAGCAACGTTCTTGATGCGATCGCTTTCGTCCTCGGCCGAACTTCTGCAAAAAGTCTGAGAGCGGACAAGCTGCATGAGCTGATTTTTCACGGAGGGACAGGCAAGCAGGCTGCGGAGATCGCGTCAGTCACTCTTTATCTCGACAATTCTTCAAAAATCTTTCCTTATAATGAAGAGGAAATTTCCGTAACGCGAAAAGTCAATCGCAAAGGAGTGAGCATTTACAAAATCAGCGGCAAGACAACAACTCGTGAGAAAGTTGTTGATCTTCTCGCCTTGGTTCGCATCTATGCGGACGGACATAATATTGTTCTGCAGGGAGACATTACTGAAGTTATTGAAATGAATCCTGAAGAGAGACGCAGCATAATTGACGAAATTTCTGGGATTGCCGATTACAACGACAAGAAGGAGAAAGCTTCACGAGACTTGGATGCAGTCGATGCGAAGTTGAAGGAAGCAGAGATTGTCATTACTGAGCGATACGACCTGTACAAACGATTGGAAGAAGAACGCAACGCGGCGTTGAGATACCAACAACTGCAAAAACAGCTGCTAGTAATGAAGGCATCGCTTGCGAAAAGAAAGCTGACAAATTTTGAGGAAAATTTGAAGACTTGGGATGAAGAAATAAAGAAAAAAGAGGTTGAGAACGAGAAGCTGCAGAAAGAGATTGAAGCGGTTGAGGCTGAGCTGGAGAGAAGAGAGAAAAGCATACAAGAGCTTGCCGGAAAGCTGGCCGAAATCGGAAAGCAGATCGAGGTTGAGAAGGAAATCAGCTACTTGCGAACAAAAATTATGATAAACAAGGACAAGATCGACTCGAACAGGAAAGAAATTTCCAGACTTAATGAAATGATGCAGAGGCTCGCAGCGCTTGAGGCGAGAGGACTTGACGTAGGTGAGCTGCCTCGTGCCGTTAAGTTTGTTCTTGAGCTGAAGCAGAAAGGTGTTCTCGGAACAATTCGTAACATCATTCGCGTTCCGGAGAAGTACGAGATTGCTGTGGAGATTGCAGCCGGAGGACATTTGAACGATGTAGTTGTTGATGCAGACGCAATGGCAACAGAGATGATTGAATATTTGAAGAGGGAAAAAATCGGGCGAGTGACATTTTTGCCTTTGAACAAAATCAAGCCAAGAAGAATTGAAGACAAAGATTTGCTGAAAATGAAGAAGATGAATGGCGTTCTCGGAATTGTCTCTGACACGATGAAGTTTGAAGAGAAATTTAGGCCAGCAGTTGATTTTGTTTTTGGCAACACACTTCTTGTCGAAAACCTAGAGGCGGTGAGACAGATTGGAGTAGGGCGTGAGAGGATGGTGACGCTTGATGGAGACTTGGTGGAACGAAGCGGAGCGATGACCGGCGGATATTTGATACGCATACAGCCACACTTGCAGCAGAAAATGACAAGAAGCGAGACAGAAGAGTACGGTAAGCTTAAAGAAAAACTTGAGGCGGAGATACAGACGCTGGAGAAAGAAATGAATGAGATGGAAAACAAGCTGAAGGAATACGCGAAGTCGGCAGAAACGAAGCAGCTGATTGACATGCAGAAGCTGAGGATCGACACGGAGAGCGAGCTGGACAACTTGCGGGCGAAAAGAAAAGGAGCGTATGAACGCAGGCTAGTCATACAAACCGACCTCAACCGGCTGAACATACAGAAAGCGAAAGTCGGAGCAGAGCTGGAGAACGTACGAATTGAAGTCGCGCAGTATGGAGAAGTTGAATTTTTGAACCAAGGAATAAAAACGCTTGAAGTCGGCATAACGAACGCTGTGAACGAGCTGGCAAAGATAGGAGCTGTCAACTTCAAAGCGATTGAGCAGTACGAAAGTTTCGCAACAGAGTTTGAGGAGTACAAGAAACGTTACGAAAAAATTTTGGAGGAGAAGAAGGCCGTTCTCGAGATGATTGAGCAGATCGAGCTGAAGAGGAAAGAAGTTTTCTACAAAGCTCTGCAGGAAGTTGCTGTGAAGTTTGGAAAGATGTTTAACAAAATGACTGGTGGTCAAGGAGCTCTCTCTCTTGAAGATCCTAATAATTTAGAAAGCGGGCTGATGATTCAAGCCACGCCCGCAGGAAAGAGGCTACTGAACATCGACTCGATGTCTGGTGGAGAAAAATCATTGACAGCTCTTGCATTTTTGTTCGCAGTCCAAGAATACCGCCCCGCGCCTTTCTACATTCTCGACGAGATTGACGCCGCGCTAGACAAAGAGAATAGTTTGAAAGTTGCTCTTTTAATAAAAGACTTAAGCAAGGACGCACAGTTCGTTGTCATTACTCATAACGAAATGACAATCAAACAAGGCGACAGAGTCTACGGATGTACAATGGAAAACGGGGAGAGTAAGATAATTGGACTCGAGCTGCCGAAGGAGTGAGGAGAAAAACTTCAACTTAATTTTATTGGCTGAAAATAGATTGTTCTATTTTTTTCAGAGTTTCAATCTCAGATTTTAATTGAGGAATACTTTGCTTATGATTTATTTTTATTTTGACTATTTCAGATTCAGCACTGTTGATTTCTTGTTTTAACATTTCACGCAATTCTTCAGGGGTTAAATGTTTCATATAAGCGCCATGTTTAGCATATCCAGAACCAACTTCATGTATGTCTCTTGGATTAGGATTTCCATAAAGAATTTTAGGCGCTTTATTCAATGTAGTTATGTACCTTAAATCTTCTTCCTCAAAGGGCAAAGCAGCAACTGGCATATCAGTATCAGTTAACAAATAATTGCCATGCTTTGATTTGAAAACAAGCACCATGAATTAATTATAAGACAAAAAAGTTAAATAGTTATATAGAGACAAGATAAAAGAAAAAAACAAAAGGGAAAGTTTCAAGAAAACCGCAGCGAAGCGAAATGGAGCGAAGCGAAGCGTAGGTTGTCTTTATCATTCCTACGAGAAGAGGCGCTGGTAGTCGAAAAAAATAAAATAAAAAATATTCATTAGTTTAACAAACAAATTAATTAGTGACAAATAGTGAGAAAAATGACTGAAGAAGAAAATATTTTGAAGATGATAATCGATAAGGAGAGCTGGGAGGAAGTCATCTACCAAATTGTTTCTCTGGAAAACCTCAATCCATGGGATGTCGACCTCGTCAAGCTGACAGGAAGCTTTCTTCGATACATGAACCAGCTGAAGGAAATAAACTTTCGAGTGCCTGCAAAAATCGTTTTCGTTGCAGCGTTGCTGCTGAGGCTGAAGGCTGACTACTTGTCGATTTTCGAGGAAGAGGAGACGATTGAAGACGTCGCAAAACAGGCCGGGCCGCTTGAACAGCTTGGAATAGATCCGAACCTGATCCAGTTAGGAGTTCCGATGAAACGCATACCGAAAAGGCAGATAACTCTTCAAGAGCTCATGCTTGCGCTGAAGAAAGCGATGGAAGTACGAGTCAAGAGAGAAATTCGTAGGCAAGTGTGGCAGGAACGATTGCAGATACAGTTCACAGAAGAGCAAGACATCGCCCGCCGCATCGCAGAGATGATGAATGAAATTGATAAAAGAATAGAAAAGACGAAGTCAGAGACGGTTTCTTTTCGAGATGTCGTGAAAGAGTGGAAGAGAGAGGAAGTCGTAGGCAAATTCATTCCTCTGCTTCATTTGGAACAAAACAAAAAAATTCAAACTTCACAAGAAGATTTTTTCAAGGACATAATGATTCGAGTTAAGAAAAAGCCTGAATCGGAAGTCTAAACATTGATAACATAAATTTTTCAAGGAAATTTATTAAATCATAAAAAATCATAAATTTGAATCTGAAACTTAAGTTATGAAGAAATGAAGTTCAAATCACACCTCCCGCATCACACATATGTTGTGTACGCATCTTGCATCTTTTTTACAGCTTCGACGTTCACTTCCATAATCTAATTTAAATAATTTGAATTACTTTATTTTTTCATGGGATTGGTAGAAATACCAGAATCTGTTTTTAGAAAAGCGCTAAATGTACTCTTGTATATGCAGAATAGACAGGCAACATGCCCTGGAGATTTGGAAGAGACTTTTAGTTATGATGGAACAACAGCATACTTGTTATTTTATATGTTAGAAAAAGAAGGACTGATAGAAAAAATTGACCCACAAGACAAAGAAGAACTTGGACATTATTATAAGATTAAGAAGTCTGCACTTTTTGACAATTTGTCTCAAGAAATTGAAAAAATGAGGCAAAACCAATAAACTTCCCGAACTACACTTATGGTGTGTATGCACCTCCCGCACAAGGTTTAAATCTATATTTTCATTTTGAGAAAAAATATATTTTTCAAGGAAATTTTGACCAAAAAAAGAAAGAAAAATTCAGGATTTTGATTAATTTCTTAAAATAAGTTACTCTTCTTGATCATCTTTTTTCAATAACCCATAACCCAACAAAGTTGCCACGACCGCACCTGCTACAAGACCGCCTATCTTATAATCGGTTTTTGGAATCCCTCGCAGAAGTAAGAGTGTGAAACCACCAATAATCCCACCGTTTACCAAAGAACCGAACAAATAAAGTCTATTCACTGACACACTTCTCCACAAATTTCGAATGGTCGAATTCGCATATTCCATGAATTTAGAAGGAGTTTCAAGGATTAAAACTTTTTGCAATTTCTAATTTCTCAATTTCTACTAGACTAGCCCTCATGTCATCCTTTTATTCGTCTATTTATTCGAAAATTTTTGCAATCGAAATCCCGCTGAGAAGATAGACAATTAAATTAGTCGAGAGCCAAATGACGAGGAGTGCAAATGGAACGTTGATAAGAAGAAGAGTTGTAAGGAAGAATGGAATTCCTGCGACGAAGAAAAGACCCAGGCCATATCTCAGACCTTTTCCTAACGCATCTTTTTCATGCAGAATCTTGCCGACCTTGGAATAAACGAACGAAAAAATCAGACCAGTGATGAATGCAAAAGCGATTGAATAATAGAAGAACATTACGGGAGGCGGACCTGCGCTTGGCATCATCAACGTGCTCCACACGCTGAAATAATTTGGATCTATGTAGTAGCTCGTCGTCGCACTTGCGGTGAATATGTTGACGAGTTCTGCTATGACGACGTAGGCAATGGCAGCGAAAATTATTTTTGCAAACAGACTAAGTTTCATTCTCTCTATTAATTTTTTTGTTTTGACGAGTATTTAAAAATGAAAAAGCAATCAACTAGTTGAGAGAGTTAAGAGCATGGCACGCAGACGAAAAGGAAGAAGAGAAAAAAGATATGAGGACATGACTGACGAGGAGTGGAGAGACTGGGGAGAAAAGTTTGGCAAACGAATGGCGAAGAAAGGGGCAGACTTTGGAGAGGAGATGGCTGAACTTGGAGAGAGGTTTGGAAGAAGAATGGAAAGAAGAGGAAGAGGGTGGGAGGAAAGAAGGTGGGGACACAGATGGAAGAACTGGTGGTTTGAGACTTTTGGTTTTGTCGGACCGTTGATAGGAAGCATTATTGGACTTGTTTTTCTTGTTATCGGGGTTTTTGTTCTGAAATTTTTCAACTTTTTCCTTGGCAGCAGCTTCGTCTCAGCAATTACAGATTTTCTTTTCACAAATCTTGGATTGTTCTTTGCGATCTTTCTTTTTTCCAGCTACAACGAATACTTTTCCAAGAAACATTGGGAGAATTACTGGATTGTCACTCCTATCACGACTGGAATAAGTCTGGTCATCGCTTTCTGGATCATCGCAGCTGCAATAACTCTCATCAACACCGTTCCAAAATTCACAATCCTTTCAACGATAGCTAACTTTATCTCAGCAAATCTTCTCACGATTTTCGTAGTCGTCTTCGTAATCGGCTACGTCGTTGTTGTTGTCAGAAAAATGGTCTTCGACTTGGCGAGATGATTGAAAAGATGGAGAAGACAATGGGAAAGATGATGAAATGCCTAGAGAAAAGATAAAACGACTGTACAGATCAGGAAAGGAGAGAATTCTCGGAGGAGTTTGCGGAGGAGTTGCAGAATATCTCAACGTCGATCCAACGATCATCAGGCTACTGTGGATTGTCTTCGGCTTGACAGGCGCAGGCATCCTAGCGTATATAATAGCATGGATCATTGTCCCACGTAATCTGAAAGACAAGTGGTAGAAAGGATGGATGAATAGATGAATGAAAGTTTGAAGGAATAGATGAATGAATTAATGAATAAAAGAAAACGGGGACAAAATTTATGAAGAAAATAACTAAAGAACAAACATTAACAGCAGTCTCAATCATCATCCTACTCTTCACGGCAATGATCAATTGGAACGTCTATTCGTTCTTGATTTTGCTTGCAATAATTCTGATTTTGCTCGCTTGGTATTTGAAAAAGTGAAAAAAATCATTTAAAAAGATTTTTTATTCATCATCTTTGATAAATGAAGAAATTTATCTTTTTCTAATTAATGTGTAATAATGACAAATGAGTTAAAGGCGCTTGGCTCGGATTTAGACGGAACATTGGTCTACCAAAAACCACAATATGCGACATACATAGTTGGAAAAGCTTTCGATGAGTTGGGTATTGTATATGATGACAATTTCATTAATGAGTTCGTCGACAATTTTTGGAACGGAAGTTATAGAGACAGGCTTGTCAAAGAAAGGCTTAAAATAAATTATATGGATTTCTGGCATGTTTTTTGGAAATTGGACACCCCTGAAGTGAGGGCTGTTTACACAGAAGTTTACGATGATGCGGTTGCGTTGAAAGGATTGTATGACAAAGGGATCAGGCTGGGAATAGTCACGAAGGCCGTGAAGAAAGTTGCAGAGGCAGAAATTGCGCTGTTGAAGAAAAAAGTCAGTGGAATAGAATTTGAATCGGTCGTTGCAAATGACACGCCAAGCATCATACAACAAAAGCCGAATCCTCACACAATATTCATATCAATGCGTGAATTGAATGCGACAAATTGCGACTATGCATATTTGGGTAATAGCGAAGAAGATGCATTGGCCACTCTGCGTGCAGGAGTTCAACCAATTATTGTGATAAGAGATGATAAAACTCGGGAAGTTATGAAAAATTTTGGAGATACTGTAAAAGCAATAGATTCTTTGTTCGAACTTGAACGCATTCTTTAATATTTTTCTCTTTCTAGTAGCCTCCGCCAGCCCCTCCGCCTCCGCTCGATCCTCCGCCGAATCCTCCACCTCCACCGCCTCCCCCACCCCATCCTCCGCCCATTCCTGTACCGAAAAACCACCAGAACCATCTGCTCTTCCTCTTCTTCGTCCATCTGTGTCCGTTCTTGCACACGAAAACAACCTGGTCGCCTTGATTTTTTCCAAGAGTGATCTTTCCGCATTTCGGACAACGAGCTATGTCAGAACTTGCAACAAAAATCATTGGAATGACAACGAGAATTATCAGAGGAAAGAAAGTGAAAAACAAATCGATGTTGCTCGAGACGCTAGAAGTGTCTTTTGAAATGAGGTAAGAGTCGCCGCTCCCTTCGATTATGTTGCCGATGGATTGGACAGCGAGATAAAGTCCTTGTCCGTAATTGCCTTGCTGAAAGTTTGGCACAAGATATGTGAGACCGATCTGCCCAGCCAAAGCATCAGGAAGCACTCCCTCCACACCGTAACCGACCTCGATGCGCCACTTCCTGTCCTCAGTCGCCACCATCACGAGCACTCCGTTGTTGTTGTCCTTGTGTCCGATTCCGCTCGCACGAAAGACTTGGTTTGCGTATTGATCGATCGAAAGAGGTTGAGTGGTTTTGACAATCAGCACTGCGACCTGGACTGTAGAATTTTTTTCGATTTGAGTAGCGAGAGAATTTATTGAGCTGATTTCATCTTGAGTCAGCACGTCCGCGTAGTCGTTGACATAAGGTCGAAGAACTGGAAGTGATGGACTGTTTTGAGCAAGAGTTGCAGGAAAAAGAATGAGAGAATGAGAGAATGAAGAAAAAACTAACAGCAGAATTAAAAGTGAAAATGTCGGAAGAAAAAATTTATACGCCAAGAGTACCAGGCACTCCTGGAGGATTCTGCGCCTCGTTAGGGGCTTGGAAGAAAGTTCTTGCAGTGAATCCGAACCATCCGGCAACTACATTCGCCGGGAAAAGTTTTATCGCCGTGTTGTATGCTTGGACTGCGTTGTTGTAATCGCCGCGAGCAACTGCAATTCTGTTCTCTGTCCCTGCTAGCTCGAACTGGAGATTCTGCAAAGGCTGGACTGTCTTCAAGTCAGGATATGCTTCGAAAACTGCCAAAATTTTTGACAAAGCTGCCTCGATTTGGTTTGATGTCTGGACTTGTTGTTCGACTGTGGGAGCTGCTGCCCACTGACTCCTCAGTTGAGTTATCTGCGTGAGCGTGCTTTTCTCGAACTGCGCGTATGCCTGAGTCGTGTTGACGAGTCGAGGAATCAAATCGTATCTTCTCTGCAGCTGGACCTGGACTTGCGCCCATTGGTTGTCAACTGCCACGCTGAGCGTGACGAGAGAATTGTAAGTTCCCCAGAGCCAGAGTCCGACAATAACTACGGCGACAAGCAGCCAGAACCAAGGTTTCATGTAAAACTGTTTCGACTGTTTTGCTTGAGGCATTGAAAAATCTCCAATTAATTATTATTTCATGCTACTTAAATCTTTTGAATTTTGGCTCTGTCAAATATCTTATGGATTTGAGATAATTTATACTTGTTGTCAAGTTTTATGGATAAAATCTAATTTAATTAATAATCCAGTATGTTTCTCTTAGCTTTCTTGAGCTTTCAGAGCAAGTTTAGTCATCTCATCAAATACCATTACTGCGTAACCTCTTGCAGTATGTGCTATATCATCATATTTTCTTTCTCCTACATATCCCATTTTTTGGTCGACTAAATTAACAAGTTGAGCGACATATTTTTGTCGAATTCCTATTCCTGTCTCATCCTTTTCCATTGTATTCACAATTTCTCTTGGAGATAATTTTTCTTTATATAATAACTCAAAAAGAAATCGATATGCTATTTCACCAGCTGTTGACTTTGTAGCTACATTAAGTATATCATCCAGTGTCATAGACATACATTTATCACTCACTGATTAATTATTTAAGCTTAACTTTCAGTTGATTTTCTAACCAAGCTTAGCCATCTGTTTCTATCCAAGTTCAAATCCAGATTAGCAACTTGACTTGGCGTTAATCCGTTCAAACAAAGATGAGGATTTTTTACGATCCTGTTTTTTATCCTTCATCACCTATGTGCAGATTTTCTTTCTCCAAATCTTTTCTTAACTCGCGAACAGCATCTTCCAAATCGGCAACGTAAGGATCACTGACAATCCCAAGTCGTTTCAAAGAATCAACAATTTCAGGCATTTCTTTCATCATCTGAACTCCCTTTCCCACGAAAAAGCTGGCGGGCACTTCTGCTTCTGGATGTGACTCAACACTGACGACAATTGACTTGTAAAGAACGTTTCCTTTTTGATAAAAGAGGTCTGTGGGCTTAGTGATGAAAGGTGAATTGTAAGAACGGAAAATTCCGCTGCTGTCCCTGCTGATATTTGCAACAGGTCCGAACCCAAGCTTCTGCAAATTGTCTTCCGACAAAGTTCCTATAACTGAAATGCTGACAAATTTGTCAGGATAAGTGTAGATAGAATACCTTGGCATTGGAAATTTTTCAGGCGCAGACATAACTCAAGAAAAGGCTGGTTAAAGATTTAAACTTTCATCTTGTCGAAAGCGACAGTTCCGATGATGATCATTGCGAGCGAGAACGCGGCAACTATGCTCAAATCAAATCCAACATGGAAGACTGAATTTCCGAGAATGACTCCGCGCAGCGCGTCGACCGTGTAAGTGACTGGATCGATGAAAGTTATCGGCGCGATGTATGCAGGAAGATTGTTTATCGGAAAAAGAGCTCCTGACAAGAAGAAGAGAGGGAAGATCAAGAAGCTTCCGATGAGCTGGAATCCTTCAGGGCTTTCCATCTGCGAGCCGATTATCAGTCCGACGCTGACAAATCCTGTGACAGCGATGAAAACAATTGCTAGCGAAAACAGAATTGTGAAGACATTCAACTCAAGACCTGGAATGATTCCGAATGATGATAAAGCAAAACCTATCATGAGCAGGAAGAAAGACTGTAGAAGAGAATCTGTGGCTCCTCCGAGAACTTTGCCGATGAAGGTTGACGTGCGAGAAATTGGCGCGACGAGGACTTCCTTCAGGAAATCGACCTTGCGGTCCCAGACAATGTAGACTCCGAAGAAGATTGACGAAAAAAGAATTGTCTGCGCAAGTGTCCCTGGATAAATGAATGTCTGATAGTTGAATCCCTTGATAGAAACGCTCGCCCCAAGTCCGCCACCGATAATCAGCAGCCAGAGCAACGGATTGACAATCGAAGAAACGATTCTCGATTTCTCGCGCAGAAAAACTTTGAACTCACGATACCACAATGCAAAAATCCCAAGCAGCTCACCCATTTTCTTTCACCTCTTTCACCTCATTCATCTCATTCACATCATTTACCTCGTTCACCTGTTCGACCTCACATGCATAACTCTCTCTTGCCATCCTCCCTCCGCAGCATCCTCGCGAATCTCACGCCCGGTGAAATGCAGAAAGACATCGTTAAGAGTTGGAGTATGAACTTCAACTGACTCGACTTCGCCAATTTCTTTGAGTATCTCTTGCAGGTGCCTGCTTGCGTCCGACATAGTCAGCGTGATGATATGGTTTGTCCTCTCGACCCCTTTCACGAATGCGAGCTTCTTCACTTTGCTTATGTCGGTGTTTGGATTCCTCACCTTCAGCGTCACGACGTCACCACCAATTATTTTCTTCAGTCTGTCAGGCGTGTCGAGTACAACAATCTTTCCATGGTCAATTATTGCCACGCGATCGCAAAGTTTTTCAGCCTCGTCCATGTAATGCGTTGTGATGATGATGCTCATGTGCTCGTCCTTCGCAAGCTTCTCTATGTACGTCCAGATGTGCTCTCTTGTCTGCGGGTCCAGTCCGAGAGTCGGTTCGTCCAAAAACAGAACTTTCGGATGATGCATCAGCCCTCGCGCGATCTCGAGTCGCCTGCGCATTCCTCCAGAATATTTTTTCACAAGGTCGTTTTTTCTGTCAGTCATATCAACTAGCTCGAGCACTTCCTCAATCTTCTTCTCTCTCAGCTCAGCAGGCATTCCGTACAGCATTCCATGCAGCTTCAAGTTCTCATATCCCGTAAGTATGTCGTCAGAACTCGGATCTTGAAAAACCATTCCAATTGACTTCCTCACTTCATGAGGATGTTTGATTATGTCGAATCCATTAACTATAGCAGTTCCTGTCGTCGGCTGCCTCAGCGTCGTAAGCATCATAAGCGTCGTCGTCTTCCCAGCTCCGTTCGGCCCGAGCAGTCCGAAAATCTCTCCTTCTCTCACTTCGAAGTTCACGCTGTCGACTGCCAGCAGCCCTTCCTTTCCGTTGTATCTCTTCGTCAGATTTTTTGTCTCGATTACGTTTGCCATATCCATGCAACATCCTTTTGCAGAAAAATATTCTAACTCTATTATTTGATGATTTGTTTATTAAAAGCTTATTAAAAGCTTTAAAAATAAAAATCGATTGAAAAATTATGTTGGTGACGATTACTACTACCAGCGCCTCTTCTCTTAAGAATGTTAAAGACAACCTGCGGTTTTCTTGAAACTTTCCCTTACCATATTGTTTAATTGATATTTTAATGAACATTTAATGAACATTCTGATGAAACTAGTTACGCGTGTTTTATGAGTGGATTTTTTGCCCACGCAATGACCACTCATAAAACACTCATAAGCATAAGACGCTCATTTCTTCATGATGTCTTTTGAGAGGATGTAGTACGAGCTTTTTCCATTCCCTTCTTTCTTCAATATCTTTCTCGCTGCCATGACTCCCAAATCCCATCTTGCTGAATCTCTTGAAACAAAATTTATTTTTTGATACTCTGAATTCGTTATGTCCCCATTCTTCTTGATGAATTCTATTGCTCGTTGCTGCCTGAAGTTCAAGTCTGGAAACTCCACGCCCTCGACGACATGGACTTCAATTCCTTTCGTCAGTCCGAACTTCTTCGTCAGGATGCTCACGATGTCAGCCCCGAAAAATCCTGCAAGGACTTGAACAATGTTTATTCCGAACTTCCACACGCCGATCTCGTTGAGGATCATTCCCCCGAAAATTCCGAAAGACATCGAAGCAAGTATCTCCACTGCGACGTGAGGCCAGCTTATAGTGAACTTCTCAAAATTTGCGTACGCCCGATACACTCCGAAGATTGTTCTCATGAGTGCACCGAACAGAGGATAAAGCACGAAGGTCGCTACGAGCAGCATGTCTATGGGCATTGTAAGTTTCCTTCCTTTTCCTTTCAGTCTGTCCTTCCCCACAAAAGGTCAAACCTAATTTTCAGAGATGTTGTTAAGGATTAATACCTTTCGATAGAGGCTAGAAGCAAAACATAAATAATTAACCGTTAAAGAAATTTTATGTCGTTGCAAAAGCAGATGCTGAAAAGACTTTTTGAGAGCAGACTAATAGGGGAGCATGAGTCTAAGTATGCTCTAACAACTGTCGATGTTGATCAATCTCATTTTGAAAGGCAGAAAATTTATGGAGAAGAATGCTTTGCTCCTAGAATGGCAGGCTTTTACACAGTCGTTCTACAACCATTAGAAACACATCCTTACATTACTAATGGAAAAGAAAGAGCAAAATCTATCAACGAAGGCGTTCTGACATGGGGCGCATCTGGCTACAACCCAGTTCTAATTTTTGCAAACGGAAGAAGAATGGTTGCGACTCTTTATCGTGATGCAAATTCGCCTGGAAGATGGGCTGATCACTACACAACTCCTTCTGGCATTTCGCATCAAGTCAACGGAGTTGCAGAGACTCTTGGCGAGACAGCTAGAAGAGAGTTCGAGGAAGAGTTGATATTTTTGGACAAGAAAATAATGCAAGAAAGACATTGGAATTGTTTGAAGGAATTGAAAATTACTGATTATGCAATCCACGATTGGCAGACTCAAATTCTTGTAGAGCAGAACAGAAGAATAATCGATTCAACTTATCCCTTTGCAGTTGGATAGGGAACGCCTAGGGATACAGTCACTACTACAATAAACTTGTGCAAAATGTATCCTGACTCTGTTGTTGGTGACGCATGGAAAAACCTTTGGGTAGTCAATGGGGAAGTAGTTGCAGAAGCGAGAACAAGGACGGTTGCTTTGCTTGATCTTGATGACATTTATCGCAGAAGGGAAAGAATTTTCGCAATCAGACATAGAGCAAATATTGCGGCAGATGAAATTGAGAGTGAAGAGATTGAAATTGATAGAGACAAGTTAAAAACTACTTTTCCTTTAACTGCTGCTCTTGGCAAGATAAAAGAAATGAGTGAAGATGAGTACAAAACTTATTTCAAAAAAGATTTATAACCTATGAAAAATAACATAATAAAAGACGCTTAAGCGTGGTTAAATGAAAGAACTATTATCAATTGTTCTGATAACACTAGCAATTTTGAGCATTGCAGGTTTTGTCGCTGCTCAATCCAATGCGACAGTGAGTTTGCCAGCAGCTGGAATGTTGCCAGACAATCCTTTCTATGGTTTTGGAAAATTTTTCGAGCAGCTTCAGTTGTTCTTGACCTTTAACTCGGAAGGAAAGGCGCAACTTCATCTTCAGTTTGCAGAAAAAAGACTTGCTGAGTTGAACGAATCAATTGCTGAAGGAAAAAATCAGAACATTCCTTCTCTTGAAACAGATTATGAAAACGAACTTGACGACGCGCAGAGCGAAGTTAACGCGACGCAAGCTTTGGGAAGAAACGCGACTGCCCTTGCCGAGCACGTGGCCGAGGAAACTTTCAAACATACGCTCGTTCTGGAAGACCTTCTTGACAAAGTTCCTGAGCAAGCCAGAGTTCATATTGAGAACGCGTTGAACAAATCTGAGGAAGGACATGATGAAGCTGTCGGGAGCATATTTGAGAGCAGGAACGTAACAGGGACTGTCACTCTTGCTTTTACAATTGATGGTCAGACTTTCACTCAGACTTTCAACGTAACGATGGAGCATGGAAGGTCAAAGGTTGAAAGGCATGGAGAAGAGACGCAAACCGAGACCGAAACAGAAACAGAAAGTCAGACACAGACGCAAACGACAAATGCTGCAAGTAGTTCGAATTATTGCAGTCAAGATTCAGATTGTATTTGCGATTTTGCACATTGCTTTCTGGGAAACAAAGACTACTGGGGAAAGAACATTCGCGGTACAGATGTCAAGACATGTCCTGATTTCTGCGGATTTGTAGCATCAGGCAATAGGGTAATAAAACCTGTTTGTGAAAATGGTAAATGTGTTATGAAAATTGGTTAATATTGTTTAACGTTAATATTGGTTAAAATTGTTTAATTTTTCTGCTGAACTTTTTATTTTTAAGTTTTATTTTAAAGTAAAAAATCAATTTATTTCATAGGTGTTCATCTTGCCAAGCAGCACGACAAGCAGCAAAGCGATCGTTGAAGCAGCCCTCTTCGTCTCAGATAAACCTCTTTCTTTAGAGCGGATTGCAAAGACGACAGGACTGCCGCAGGAAGAGGTTGCAAAAATTGTCGAGCAGATACGGGTTGATCTGGACGCGGGAGAGCATGGTTACGAGCTTGTCGAGACGCCGGAAGGATACGAATATCGCGTCAGGCAAGAGTACAGAGGAAAAGTTGCAAAGCTCGCTCCTTTTGCTGATTTGTCAGCAGGGATGATGCGCACGCTCGCGATAGTAGCGGCAAAGCAGCCCGTCAAGCAGTCTCTCATCGTGAAGTATCAAGGCAACAAAACGTATGCATACGTGCAGAAGCTGGAGGACAAGGGTCTCATCAAGAGCGAGAAATTCCACAGAACGAAACTTCTGCAGACTACTCCTGAGTTTGAGAAATATTTTGGAACGAGCAGCGAGCAGATAAAGGCGATGCTGGAGAAGAAATGATAACAACGCTTTCTACCATCCTTCATGAGTTCAAATCCCACCTCCCGCATCCTGTTCTATTGTAGTGCGCTGAAAAATGGGGCCTATTCCCAAGACTAAATAATGTAATGGACAAAAAGGCGCACTGGTATGGAAGTAGATATCCATAATTTTGAGAAGAGATTAGAGGGATCTGTAGAAAAGTTGAATGAAATTGATGAAGTTAACAGAAATGATGTTCTAAAGTTTTTGAAGCAGCTATCAGCAGAAGGCAAGTCTGCTGGCAGGATAATGAAGTATGTTTATACTTTGAAGGTTTTGGCCAAGATGCTGAACAAAGCATTTAGAAACGCTACAAAGGATGACATAATTGACTTGGTTAGCAAGATAGAAACCAACAAGAACTGGACCGATTCTACCAAGCATGATTTCAAAGTTATACTGAGAATATTTTACAGATGGCTGAGACAGACTGAAGATTATCCACCAGAAGTTAAGTGGGTAAAGATTACTCTAAAGAAAAATAATAATAAACTACCAGAGGAGATCTTAACAAAAGAGGAAGTTGAAAAACTGGCTGATGCTACTGATAACCTAAGAGATAGAGCTTTTATTTTAACTTTATACGAATCTGGTTGTAGAATTGGAGAGCTGTTGCCAATAAAAATAAAGAATATTCAGTTTGATGAGTATGGTATAGTTCTAATTGTTAATGGAAAAACTGGTAGCAGAAGGGTTAGGTTAATAGAGTATATTAAGGACCTCGCTAATTGGTTGGATATACATCCACTAAAAAATAATTCAGAAGCATTTGTATGGATCACGACTGGCAATAGAAATAGGTATGAGCTGCTTAGCTACAATTCAATATGTTTCATAATCGAGAAAGCGGCAAAAATGGCTGGCATAGCTAAAGCAGTAAATCCTCATAGTTTTAGACATGCTAGAGCTACATATTTAGCTAGCAAGTTGACAGAACAACAGCTTAAAGTTTACTTTGGTTGGTGTGGAGACAGTAGAATGGCTTCCACTTATGTCCATTTATCAGGAAAAGACATAGATGATGCCCTGCTAAAACTGCATGGTTTTAAACCAGAAGAAAATAAAGAATTGAAGAATATTTCTATTAAAATTTGTCCCAAATGTAATGAGAATAACAGCATATTATCTCAGTTCTGCAAAAAGTGTGGGTTTCCTTTGGATGCAAAAACAATGGTTGAGATAGATGAGATAAGAAGAAAATTTGATGAATTCTTGTTTGAGGCATTAAAATCTGTAACAGAAACAGATCCAAAAATGAAGAAAAAATTTGTAAAATTAGCTAAAGAAAAAGGAATAGAGAATTATCTTAAGAATATGAAAATAATAATTTAGTTACTTTGCTTTCTTATTATTAACGCTACTATCATAGAACTACAAAAGGAATAAATTTTTATAATATAATCAGAGTATTGTTTTTATGATGCATTACTTAATTGAGCATGGTTATATCCCTTTAGACAAATCATGGATTATCAGGATGGGGGTACTTGATATCTTAAATGGTTACGATGATACCATTCGATTTCTTGAAAAACAAGATCAACTGAGCGATGACTTACAAGCGCTTTACAGATCATCAATTGCTTGGAAATCTGGCGAGCCAATTGATGTTGGTGAATCAGCAACACTTTATAGGTTTCTAAGATTCGCATCTTGGAAATTATGGTTAAATAAGAAATTTATTTTGTGTGGTACTCTTACAAAAAGGAAAATTTGTGATAATCCAGAAATAATACATTATTCTTTAGACGAACTGCTAAAGTTAGATAATGGAACTTCACAATGGGCAAGTGCTTCAGTTCTCTGTGGTAATGAAGAAAGAATCAACAACCCTCCGTATAAATTAAAGCTTACCTATGAAGCAGTTTCTCACTGGAAACAGCAAAGGGCTAATAATCAATGTTGGATTCCTCGCTACGATGAAACTATTCTAAAACAAGCAATAACGTTTCTTAAACTTCTTAAAGGGAAGGAAGCAACATTTGTACCAGAACAAGCAGAAGATTATTGTTTTGCCCGTGCGTTTGGGTTCATAACAAAAGAAGAAGGAGAATCTCATTGGTCAAGTCTCCATAATCAGGAAAGTGACCGCATAGAAGAAATGGAAATAGTATTATATGCTGCTGAGAAAGGAGTTGAAATTGATTCAAAAGACCACCGTGTTGTGCAGGCTGTTGCTATGTTTCAGAAACTTAAAGATAAAGATATTAAAGTAAAATATCCTAAAGTTGTTAATAAGAGTTGGCCACAATTTTGGAAATTCTTAGATGATTCGCTAAAAATCGCATACATTACATGTTAATATTATTCCTTAAGTTTTTTAAGGTCATTTAGAATTTGGATTTCTTCATGACTAAAATGACTTCTATTATTCCAGACAACAAGCGTTGAATTGTTAAGATCGTCTTCATTTACATGATATACGGGCTGTTCTAAATTACCACCTAGTTTTAAAATTCCCAATCGATAAAACTTCCAAAGTAAAGATTGATACGACTCAGGAAAAGATTTAAGACCAATAAAACATCTTTGTCTGTATGTTTTTACAGTATCAGCTAATATTTTCATGTCTTCTTTGTCAAATCTATCCATCCAAGTATAGTCTTCATAATCTTTCCTCTCTTCTGCTTGCTTGTATTTTTTATGGTTCATGATTTCGTATACTAAAAATCTTGTAGGATACCCTGGTGTGGGGTCTATCGAATCTATTTCTTCTAGAGCTTCTAGGAGTCGTGATCGATATATCCTATCTAATTCTTTTTTGACTTTATCTATAAGTTGATTCATAGTTCCTCTATAAATTTTCCAACAATTACCAAACTCAATTAAAAGAGGCAAATCTTCTGACTGAACTTTGTAGGCTTCTTTTAAGTAAGTAAAAATATCCATACTTCTTTTAGCTAAAGTAACAGGTAGTCCATGAAAATTTATTATCAATGGTTCTTGTTTGGGATTTAACTCCACGTTTATTAGGTCTTCTCCTGGCAGTCTTTCCACAAGATAAGGACTAGCGAAGAATATTTCAAGCAATACAGTAGAATGAATAAAGAAGAAAGGAAAGAATTCTACAGAGTAATTATAGGGACGCTAGTTTATACAAGGACAATAGCGATGAAAACACAAAATACAATTTTGTTTGAATGAAACTTTAAATACTTATTCAGCTATACTCCTACTAAAGTGTGCGCATTACAGTAGAACTGGATTCTCACCTCCGCACTCAAAATGTAATGAAAATAAATCCTTAACATTTTTAATTAGAATTATGAAATTAGAAGAGCTTGCCAAAAGTTTAGAATTATCAGTTTATCTTCTCAAACCAGAAGCTACGGGAAAAATGATAGAAGAATCTTGCAGAAATGCCTTAAAACATAATCTCTATGGTGTCAATGTAAATCTCAACAGCCTTACTACTGCTTATCGAATTTTGAAAGATAGCGATGTTAAGATAGTTGGAGCAGTTGGATATCCCCTTGGAGCAAATGGTATCGAATCGAAAACTTTTGAAACTAAATATGCCATTAGTGCTGGAGCTGATGAAATAGAAGTGGTTATGGATGTTGGGGCATTAAAATCTCAAAATTATGATTTTGTTAGTAAAGAATTGCTTGAAGTTGTTAGAAATGCTAATAGCCCTGTCAGCGTCATAATAGAGGTTCCCAGTTTGAATGACGAGGAAATTGAGACTGCTTGCAACTTAGCTCTGGAAAGTGGTGCGAGTTTTGTGAAAAGCAGTGCGGGTATGGGAAGGCAGGTCACCATTTACGATGTAAAGAAAATGAGAAAGGCTGTCGGGAATAGGTGTGGAGTTAAAGGGGCAGGTCAAATTCGTGATTTGGCAACTCACTTGAAAATTCTAAAAGCTGGTGCCGACAGAAATGTTACATCTTCTGCTGTGCAAATCATAGAAGAATATCTGAAAGAAAAGTAATGTTTGGGTCATTTACAGCTGTAAACACTCCCGATAAACGACCCTTAAGGGTCATTTTCTTGTAAATCTTTCTGCTCTTCCAATTATCTCTTCTCTACGTTTTGGATTAAGTGATATTTGCAATCCATAAGAAGTAGGCTTGCTGATGATTAAACCTTCCTTTATCAGCTCTTTAGCCATATCAACATATCTTCCGCCTAAATGTTTAGGTATACTCTTCTTCATGGATTCTAAAGCAGTATGTCTTGCACCCCAGTATTTCTTCCAGTGCAATTTGAAAAGAATATTATCCTTGATTTCCTCATCAGTTATTTCAGTCATATATTTTACTCAGTCTGGTATAATATAAAGGTATGTTTAAACATACCTTCAAAGTCGTTATTTAAATACTACTAATACTACTACTAATTATGAAAACAAAAGACGTCTCTGTTTTAGTAGAATATTTCGGAGAACACCCTATAGTGAAGATAACGGACTTCTTGATAGAGAACAAACTGTTTGACTACTCTAAGAAGCAGATAATGGAAGAGGTTGGCATATCGAAAGCGACACTGTTTAAATATTTCGCAAAGTTAGAGGAAGCAGGAATTGTCAAAGTGTCAAGAACTTTTGGAAAAACAAAATTATACAAAATAAATACAGAAAGTCCAATTGTGAGAAGAATAGTAGATTTGGGGTTAACTTTAGCTGATGAAGCGTCTAAGAAAATGATTACAAGAGTAAAAGTTCCTATTCGGCATTAGCAAAATAGAATTATTTACAGCTGTAAAAAAAATACGAACTACTAAAAACCGTCGTTCTCACCTCCCGCATTATTTACAGCTGTAAACACTCTTACTGCATCGCTATGCCAGACAATGCGGTAATCCTGCACTGTCTGCTTTAGTGGTTCACACCCTCTGCACTTATTTACAGTTGTAAAAACTTTTTTACAGATGTAAATAGAATATGGATATAAAAATGTTCGCAATGATAAAAGGCTTAAATCTTTAATTTTCAATCTCTGACATGATTTAAAATGAATTACAAAGACAGAATGTTCTGGGAAAATGAATGGAAGGAGAACCCTCATAACGTTAGGTCTTCCGATAGTAATCTATTCTATGTAAATGAAAAAAAATTTTGGATGTTGGATGTGGAGACCTGATGTTCTTCAATTTGCCTATTCTTGCAGAATATTTTGTCGGTGTTGACATTTCTTCAACTGCCTTGAAAGAAGCTAAAAATAGTTACAGAAAATATGATTTTGTCTACCTCCAGCAGCAGAAGTCACCAGCGGCACAACGACTTACACCGAGACAAAGGAATATGGAAGAAATTTTGAGAAAGACAAAGAGAAGAATGGTCCCAAATACAAATAATTGCCAGTAATTATTTTTCTGATTTCTCTTTCGAACTTTCAAGACTTTTTATATACTGTCCTATAAGCCAATCCGCACCTTTCTCCGTAATGACAATTTTCCTTCCTGCGGCTTGCATTATCATGGCTGTATATTCAATTGATGTTTTGTCCAGATCAGCCAGAAAACTTGCGTACTCATTTTCTGTCAATATGCCTTCTTTCTTGATTTCAGCCAATCTAGTTTCAGCAGAATTTCTTCGTTCATGCATATCGGTATAAATGCTTCTCAGGAATTCATCGCTTACGCCGCCTCTGCTTTGCACCTCCTGGACGGTGACCAATCTGGCCTTATAAAAAGCTTCTGCGGACTCAATTACTTCTGACATAGCGTAAATACTTAAAAAACAATCTTTAAATTCTTTTAATTCTTTGTGGAACAAAATAATTTCATGCAGACTTCTAGGATTTCTGGGAAGACTTCTGGGAAGAAATGGTTTGAGCGTTATCGATGGTTTCATTCTCTTGACAACACGCTCGTAGTCGCAGGCAAATCTCAACGAAACAATGAGACGATTCTGAAAAGATACACAAAGCCAGCAGACTTAGTCCTGCATTCCGACATCACAGACGCTCCAATCGCAGTCGTGAGAAACGAAAGTCAGCAGCAGTTGCCAGCAGAATCGATCTACGAAGCAGCCGTCCTCGTCGCAGCATATTCCTCAGCATGGCGCGACAAAATTGAGTCAGAAAAAATTTCAGTTTTTTATGTCACACCGCAGCAAGTTTCATTGGTCAGCAAAGTCGGAAGCAAATTTTCGGAAATAAAGTTTGAAGGAGAGAAAAAAATCTTACAGAAGATCGAGCCGAGACTGAGCATAGGAATGAAGGAAGAAAGAAACGAAGATGGGAGTTTTGCGGCAAGATTGATTTTTGGACCGCCGACCGCCGTCAGACGTCAGACGCAGTTCATGGTCACGCTTGTTCCAGGAGAAAAAACTGCAGAGGAACTTGCACCAGAAATAAGAAAGCAGCTGTTGATGAAAGTGTCGCCGGAAATCCATGCAAGCGCGGAAGCGATAGAGTTAAGCGAAATAAAAAAGATAATTCCGTTCGGAAAGGGAGAATTGGTTCAGTAAGTTCTTCAAGGAAATTTATATTATCATTTAAAATCATAAATTTGATTAATTAATAAGACAAAAACTAATATATTTTAATGAATTTGAAAGAATTTTTTAAACCTAATACAAAGAAATTAAAATTGCTTTTTATATTGCCATTCCTGTTATTTACAATTTTTTCTGCATCATTCTGGATATTAAAAATTTCGCAAAATCAAAATGTTCCTACAGATTTAATTGGACTTGCTCTCGTTATTTTTGGTCAAGGAATAAACTGGGTTATTCCATTAGCTGTTTGGTATTTTCTTTCATGTCTGATAATTTGGATTTATGATAGTCTGAAAAAGAAAAAACGATAGTTTATCACTTTTGCATATTTCTTTCAGAAATCTTTTCTGCTTTTTCACTTACTTCAAGATAATGTATTAAATCATAAAAACTAAAATTTAAATAGAAAGGTATATAAGTAAGAAAATTCTTACTACAACTATGAGAAAAGATATAGAATTCAAAACAATCAAGGTTTCTCACAAAGGGCAGATAGCAATACCTTCTGATATCCAAAAGGAAATTGGCATTAAAAAAGGAGATGAATTGCTCTTGATAAGAAAAGGCAGGAAAATCGTACTTGAAAAACCTGAAAAGATTGCAGGAAAAATAAAAGACGAATTCAAGGATTTACATATAATTTCTGAGCGTTCATTGAAGAAATTCTGGCTCAATAAAGAAGATGAAATATGGAACCAATATCTGAAAAGTGGTAAGAAGTGATTTCGCAAAGAGATATTGTTCTTCTAACCTTTCCGTTCAGCGATTTAAAGAGTTCAAAAGTAAGGCCAGCGATAGTTTTGTCAAATAATCGATATAACAGAAAATCTCTAGATTTTGTTGCTGTTCCGTTGACAAGCAATCTGAAGTTAAAAGAGTACGTAATACTATTGACAAATGAAGATTTGGAAAAAGGAAGATTGATAACTGACAGCAAGATTAAAGTCGATAGAATATTCAGTGTGGAACAGAAATTGGTTCGGATGATAATTGGAAGAATTAAGAATGATATGCACAATAAAATTAAGCAAATACTTATTGAATTAATCAGTTAGATTTAAATTTTGATTTATTTTTGATATAATAAATTCTTCAAGGAAATTTATAGAATCATAAAAAATCATAAATTTAATTCTTTTTCAGGTTCAATTCACACATCTCGCATTGGTATCTTTAAATAACATGAACAATAACGATAGAATAGTGGTGATATGGAATTTACAGTAAAAATCTATAAAGGAGAAAAGTTTTACATCGCAAGAGTTCCTGAGCTAGGTGTTACAACGCAAGGAAAAACTAAGGAAGAGGCTAGAAGGAATCTCAGAGAAGCAATTCAAGTCCATTTGGAAGCAATGGCTGAATATGCCATAAAGCACGGAAAGGTAATAGTTCAACGAGGACAGCTTATTTCTGTGAAGAGATGAAAATGGCAAAGCTTCCTGTAATATCAGGCCGAGAATTAATCAAGACACTGGCAAAACATTTCGGTTTCAGAATTCTGAGGCAAAAAGGAAGCCATGTAACGTTAACAAATGACGTTTCCTTCATCACTGTCCCTTTGCATCCAGAATTGGATAAAGGAACTTTGAATGCTATCTTAAAGGATGCTAAGATAGAAAGACGAGATTTTATGAAGTATGTTTGATCTGAACTTTATTCCATGTTTTGATAAATTATTCAAGGAAATTTATTATAACAAAATAAAAACTAAAATATGAATAATCTTCAGTATGGTGCTTCCACTACTATTTCTTTGATTTTTTTGAATTCTTCAATATTTTTGGTCCATAATCTAACATTTTGAATGTGAGCAGTAGCAGCAATGATGCAATCGTCAAGAAGTATGTTATATTTTCTCTTGAATTCTCCTGCCTTTTGAGAGATTTCATTATCTATGTGCAGTTTTTCACATAATAGGATTAACGCCTTGATTTCTTCTCTTTTACTTTCTTTCTCGCATTCTTTTCCGGCGAAAAGTTCGGCCTCCGTTAAAGTTGAAACAAGACAGTGAATTTCCTTGTTTCGAATTTTTTCTATCAAATTTTTAGCTTCTTTTAACCCGCGCAAGTAATCAATTAAAATACTAGTATCTAGTAAAGCTTTCATTCAATTCCCAGTCTCTCTCTTCTTTTTTCGGATTCTCTTCTCAATTTTCTAACGTATTCGGCCCCAGTTTCTTTAATTTTCCAGCTTCCAAACGCCCTTTCGATAATATCCTTTTTTTGTTTTCTGGATAACGGCGCCGACAAGGAAGTTTCCGCTCTTTTCAGCTTTTCATTTATTAACTTAGAAAGAGTTCTTGTAGTGCCATACTTTTCTACAGCTTCTTTGACTAATTTTTTGTAAAGTTCATCATCAAGGTTTATAGTTGTCTTTGCCATATAGATGGTTAGATGTTTAGATTATTTAAAGATTTCTATTTGTTTTTTTCCTTAAAATTGATTTGCATTAATGCAAATTAAAATTTATGATTTATTTTTGATATAATAAATTATTCAAGGAAATTTATTAAATCATAAAAACTAAAATTTAAATCCTTATCTCTTGATTAAAAATTATGACAAAAGTACATTTACCTTCAAAAGAATGGGACGAGAGAGAAAAAGTTTATGATTCTTTAAATGGCGATTTAAAAAGATATTTTACACAAATTGATTCCGCCTTGAAACGGCTAGAATATTCAACTAGTGATCTTGAGGAATCCATTAATAATACACAAAATAATACACAATGGATCTTAGATGAAATTTTAGAGGTAAGAATGCGTCAAGCGGTAAAAGAAGCGGTAAAATCAAATTATAAAGCATAAGAATTTTAGTTTCTATGTTTTAGTAAGTTCTTCAAGGAAATATATATTCGCATAAAAATTTTTAAGTGATGAATTGCACAACGCACTTCACGAGTTCGGGCCAGCAACTGACGTAAGTATAGTAAGAAAGAACTATGAAAATTATTATGAGAATTATCATCAAAGCAATGTATTCCTTCTTCCAATCCATAATTGATATATAGAAAACGCTTAACTATTTTAGTATCAATTGTTGAGGGTGTGAAAGGATGAGAAGCAGTTTCAGCGAAATTGACGTTCAAAATACGAATGAAGAGCAAGAAGCGAAAATTATTTTGAACAAATTCAGGGCGATTGCTGTTGTTGGATGCAGTCGTGACCCTCGCAAGCCAGGAAATTTCGTTCCTCGTTTCATGCAAGAGAAAGGTTACAAAATAATTCCTGTGAATCCGAATGCTGACACGATTCTTGGTGAGAAATGTTATCCCAGTTTGCTGCAGATTCCTGACAACGTTGCGAAGAATGTCGAAGTCGTGAACGTCTTCAGACCGAGCGAGGAAGCGGCTGAAATTGTAAAGCAGGCAGTCGATCTGAAAGTCCGATTCGGAAAGTTGAAGGCAGTCTGGCTGCAGTCAGGCATCGTGAGTAAGCAGGCAGCTGACGTCGCGCGCAAGTATGGACTCATGATCGTGATGGACAAATGCATGCAGCATGAGTACAAAAAAATGTGGGATTGAATTTTTGATTAGCCTTTATTGGTGTTGGCATTTTTAATTCTTTTTGTGTGTGGTACAGGAAATCGTATTCGGTGAAAAAGACTATAGAGAAAATATAGAAGAATTTGGAACTGACTTAATTTTTATTGTCGGCGAATATTTTTCTCTGTGAATCTTTCCGCCATAACTATCATCTTCTTTCAAACGTCTGTCCCAATCTTTGATCATCTCTCTGGCATTTTTTCCCAAGTCAGCAAGATCTTTGTAGTTTCCTCTGATTAGAAAGTCCCACGCCCATCGGTGTTCCGGATGGAATTCAGGATCTCTGTTACCTGCATAGAAATAATATTCGGATGAATCTGGATTGACTCGCACCCGCAAGCCGCGATAGACTTTTGCACGCCTAAACCCTGCATGAAGAAGAACTCTCTCTTCTCGAGAATATTTTGGCTGTTTCGCTTTTCCGTCTCTCATGCTTCTTAGATGAAATTGAAAAGATTTAAAGCAATCGATAAGACGAATAAAAAAAGCGATGGGAAAAAAGTAAATCAGCTTCATCTAATTTTGGGCTCGGCAGGGAAAGACCAATCGCAGTTCACTCCTTGCTTCCGCAACCTAATGCCTGCTTATAGTCTCCCCAAACACGACAAGTTGAAAAGCTCAGCGGACTTAATGAGACGGATTCTCTCCATGGGAGGACCCACTTCCATCTCGAAAGTCTAGGTTGACTATCAGAGCTTATCGTGCTCAGCCAACAGAGAGCCTTTCGGCCTTTTGTCTTGCGACGATTCTGTACGACCTACCAGATTTACCCACTATCGGCCTTTGTTATGATATATTTCGCTTTCTGACGGCTTAAAAATTTGTGTCTATTGTCTATCCATTGTCTATATCTAAGTTTTTTTGCCGTGCATGAAGAAGATGACAACTAAAACTACCACGAGTATTACGAATAATGCAAGCCCAATCATCATCGAGCTGCTCAAGCCTAGCGGTGGGGCGATACTTGTTGTTTGTGTCGTTTGCGGCTGAGTCTGAGTCTGGGTAGTTGTCGTTGTCTGTGTTGATGTGCCTGAAATGGCGAAGTAAGAAAATCCTGGAGTTGTTGCTGAGTAATAGACGAAATTAGCATCTTCGCTTGTCTTCGTTGTCGTCAACTTGTTCCAAACACCTCCTGAAAATCTATACAGCGAAACTGTTGATGGGTCGATGTTGCTTTGCGTGAGCCAGCTCTTTTCCACTTGGAACTCTATTGTTGCAGTTTGTATGTTTGAACCGTTGAGATTTGTTGTGTCGATTTTTATGTAGCGATAAACTTTCCCTGGATCCACAGCCGGAGCATCAGTCGGTTTTGCTTCCCCACCAAATCCTTGTAGTGAAAAGCTTACATCAGTCACTCTCGAGATGACTACGAATGAAATTTCTAAAAATTGAGAGTTTGTGTTCGTCAGATCGCTTGAAAGGATTGTTTTAGTTCCGCCTGCTACTATTGAAGAAAATGTCTTTGTCAATATTGCACCTGCAGATGTTGATCCTACTGAGCCTGTCGTTCCTCCAGTTGTGGTTTGTATTGTTGTAGTGGCACAATTGCTACATGTTACAGATGAAAAGAATGCGTTAGTGTTGCTGCCGAGTTGGAAGCTTACTGTTCCTGAAGCGCTGCCAACCGTTATCGTCCATTGCAGAGTGGTCGTGCTGCTAGCTCCGACAGATATCGTCGCAGATGTCGCATCGCCTGATGCTGAATATCCGGAAGGAAGAGTAAGGGAGTAAGAAGTTGTTGTTGCAGAAGTTTGCGCGTTCTGAATGCTTATCGAAAGAGTGAATGTGCTGCCTGATGTCTTGCTCGTTGAAGATGGAGAACCGCTGACAGTGAGGGCTGAAGGATCGACGTAAACAATCGTAGCTGAAGTGGACTGCATGCTACCTGCCTGGACGTAATAAGTGTAAGTTCCAGAGCTGCCTGCAGAAATAGTGAATGTCTTTGTGACTGGCGAGGTTGATACAGTGACCGAAGAGTAAGAGCCGCCTGGAGGATCGCTGACCGTTATTCCTGAAGGAGTTGAGACAAAATTGGCAGATGATGTCTCACTTCCGCTTGCAGTTATCGACGCAGAAATCGTCACGCTCGTTCCAGTCGTCACCCTGCTTGCAGATGCTGTTGTACTGACTGCAGTAACAGATGCAAACGCGAGCGATGGAAGCATCATTGAAAAAATAAATAATGTTGATAGAACTATCAATGCATTTTTAAAATTTTCATTTTTAATTTTCATTTTATTTTTCATTTTCTTCACTCCAATATTTCATAATTTATTATCAAATTCATCATTTAAGGTCTGAAAACGTCTGTGACGTAAACATTTTCTGTTGAACTTCCTGATGTAACAGTTCCTTCAACGAATACTGGCGGTTTGCCTGCACTTGCAGAAGGCCATGTCAACAGTTCACCTGGCCCTACTTTGAGAGCAACACATCCCTTCGGTCCGGTTGCCACAGTGCTGCCGAGAGATATTGCTGAATGGTTCTCCAATTCGTACAACTGCAGATTCTTTGTTGTGGCTGGCTGAGTAGACCAGTCTGTCACAGTCAATTTCACAGCAGCCCCTTCTTTCGGCCTGCCGTTCGGTCGTTCAAATCCTTCTGCACATATTGCAACTGAAATGTTTTGTGTTGGAGTTGTTACAGTTGTCGTTCCGCTAGGCTGTGGGAGATATGTATAATATAGGAACTTTACCGACCCTGTGACAGTTGAATTCGGACGCATCTGCCCTACTGCAAGCTGCGTATTGCCCGCACCATCGATGCTGATGCTGCTATTGAGATTCTGCGAATTAACATTTCCCAGATTGAAGTTTGTTGACATTTTCGTTGCATTTCTTATTGGAGCATAAACTATGTAATAAGTGGTTTGAGTGTCGTCACGCACAAAACTATTTGCACTCGTTTCTGTCACATTAGCTGCATAGACCCATGGCTCGGCTGGTGACATGCCTGCTGGAAATGCGCCCAAGTATTCTGTTCCAGGCGAATTAGTTACGTAACTGAGATCGACATATCCTTGCGAAATGTCGTAAATTGTGTTTCCATTTGTTCTGAAAGACTTGACTTCAACATTCGTCCCGCTGCTCATGCTCGCAGTGTCTGTGTCGCCAGCAATCGTGTCGATTTTCCAGAATTCGACCAAGCGTCCGGTGGCTGAGACATTGAATGAAACAAATGCGATTCCATCTGCGTTCGTTGTCGCATTGACTGGAACAGAGGTGTAGTTGCCGAGTGGGTTATCGCCTCTTATCAGTTTGCTATCAAATCCAAATCCTCGATCGTCCTGCTTGCCCATGCCATTTACACTTACATTAACAGATTGTTGCGGAATGCCTGACAAAGTAACAACATATGGAACTGTGAAGTTGACACTGGCTTGGTGAGTTCCTGCCCAGTTGTTCGAAGAAGGAAGCGCAGATGAAGATGCGTTGACAAACTTAACATATCCGCAGTCCAAAATTTCCCATAAATAAAGCGATGTCGAGTCATACTGTCTGCTGTTGATGTTTGTCGTGTTCAAAATTGTTATCTTTCCTTCTGTGTTGTTGATAATGATCGTGTCGTACGTTCCTGCCGTCGCATTGTCGACCACTGCTATTCTGACGCTTGAATTCACAACAATTGATAATTTGTTGTTGGTGTTTGGAATATATCTTGTGGTGTTGAACTGATTCTTCAGGCAAACTTTTCCAACCCATCCTGGTGCCCAACCTGATGATCGTGAAGTTATTCCATATGTATAATTGATGTAGGTCATGTTCCAGCCATATGCAGATGTATTTCCTCCACAACCACCACTGCATGTTCCATTATCAATCATTGGAATGAAATATTTATCGAACGAGGAGTAGTCGCCGCCAAGTCCTTCTTCTGATGGAATTATCACAGTATACTTTGTTATTGTCGACCACATGTCCATGTCAGTCTCTTGGCCGTTCGAGTTGTTGACAGTGATTATAATCTGCGCTTCTCCCTTCTTTGTTGTTTGAGGAATTGTAAATGTCAGGTTCCATACTTCAAGGCCTCTGTCTGAACTCTTGTTCCATCCATCAGAAATCAGAGTCGCGTTAACTTCTTGTATTGTCGTCAGCTCTCCTTCCCACGGCCTTCCTATCTTAACAGTGAAACCAGTTACATTATTGCTGCTTGCAGTTCTTGTGAAGTTCGTGCCTGGCAGAACATTGTTCTCGATAGTGACATTCTTGCTTACGTTCGTCCTTGCATTGATGACGTAAGAGACTGTCTGGCCAGCGCTCTTCGATCCCCAGTTCCAGTCGTTTATCCAAGCGTCGAACGAAACGACTTGGAAGCCGCCGAAGCCTGTATCCGACGCACCATCAATATCTTTTGAAACTACTCTCGGCTGCAAATTTAAAAATCCATTCGGCCATTCAGTGAGATCCTGACCGTTTGATGTGAAGTTTTGTGGATAAATGACAAGATTTGCAAAATTAAGAGTTGTGTTCTGGTAGCTTCCGTCTGTAGAGACTGAAGTGAATGTTGCATTGAGAGCTGAAACGTTTTTAGCATTGAGCACATTCATTCCTCCTTTCGAAGGATTGAAGTTGAAAATTTGTGGCAGCAAGACATAGCTTCTGTTCGTTATGTTCGCGCTGTCGTTCACTCTCTGCACATTGCTAATTGTGATGTTCACTCCAGAACTCGGAGAAATTCTCCAGCTCTCTTGAGAAGTTCCTATTGCCTGAATCTGCGGCCAGAAGTTCAATCTCTTGCACATGAATCCTGCCGGCAGGCCTGCAGTATTGCCTTTGTAAGTTGCGTTGAAAACCATGAAGTAAGATCCTGAGAAGCTGTAGCTTGAAGTGTCGAATGTGACATTTACGTTTATCGCTCCGCTTGAACTGCTTGAAGTCGAGCCAGAGATGCTTAAGTAAGGAGTGACGTCTCTTCCGGTCATTTCCTCACGTGCCTGGACAATGTTGGTGATGCTTACACCCTGAGCAGCTGAAGCAGTCTTCACTTCTTGCGTACTGCCTTGGAAGGTAACAATGCCTGAGCATGATGAGAACCCACCGCCGCCGCCAGGGCCTCCACCAGGACTTCCACCACCGCCACTGCTTGATGGACTTATGAAGCCCATCAGATAATTGGAAACAAAGAATGCATTGCCAACAACTTTCTCATCTCCCACATTTGCCTCAATAACAACCAATGTCGGCCCTAATGCAGTTGAAGGAACTTGGACGATGAGTTGCGGATTGGCTCCTGTTGTTGCTGACTGAGTAATGTTTGTTATCTCGGTTGATCCTGAAGAAAATTCAAGAGGAATCATTCTTTTAGCAGTTATTCCTGTTATGCTGTTGCCGCTGATAGCAGCTTGAGTGGTGAGGTTGAATGCTGTGATGTCGAGAGTGACATTGTCTCCTGGAGAAACCATTTGCATGAAATCTTCCTGACCGCCAAGCGAAGAGACAGGTGAAATTTTCAAGAAAACTTTCTGCACTGCAATATATGTATCTGCTTGTTGTGTCACTCCTCCGATCGTCACGTTAACTTTCAATCCATAAATTCCAGAAACTGAAGGTGCTGTGAAGCTGATTTTGCATACATTGTCTGTGAAGCTTTGACTCGTGCTGAATGCTACGTCTGAAATTGAATTGTTGATAGAAGTTCCGTTTGAAGTATAGACGTCAACAAGTTTCAAATAGCTTGTGTTGCATGCAGGCCATGTTGCTCCTCCAACATTTACAGTTGTTTCGTCAGTGAGATTTATCGGCACTATGTCCAGCACGACAGTGCCGCCTGCCTTGAATGCAGCCTGACCACCCCATTCTTGGGAGAATTTCTTCTGCATCTCCAAATTAACGTTAAATGTCTTTGTATTGAAAATTGTGCTCGCAATAATTTCATTTCTAGCAACAATCGAATGGAACTCTACGTTATACGTTCCGGAAGCAGATGTTTCTGTGAAAGTGTTGTTGTACTGACCGGTGAGCGTGGGATGAGAGTAAAGTGTGACATTTCGAACTGTGCTATTTGGCAAAGTGACTAATGCAGAAGCGCTCGTCGCTGTCAGTGAATCTCCGTTAGTTTTCCTCACCTTTGCAAGCAGATTGACAGTAGAGCCAGGCGGGAAAACAGAACCAACCTCGTCTGCAGTTGTCTGCGTTTGAACGGCCATAATATAATTGGATCTTATCTCAAAGACTGAAAATATTGCTCCCCTCTCGACAACAAATGCATATTGTCCGACTTCTGCGCTTGCTGGAACTGTTATGTTGAAAACAATGTAGCCTTTTGAACCAGAGTCAGTCGTATTGTTGTAAATTCCCCAAGACATCGGAGCTCCGTTTGCCCTATACACACTCACGTTCGGGAAATAGTTTGTGACAACAGAAGTGCCGTTAAGCAAAGTGATGTTTGCAGTTATGTTTGTCCCGTTCGAGAAAGGCGGAAAGCTTCCTAGGTAAGAAATGCTTCCTGTCGTAACGTTGCTTACGAAAACTGGAATGACTCTACTCGATAGCGAGCTAGAAGAAGTTGAGATTGTAATAAACTTCTCGCCGACTGTTGAAGGAGCTGTTATGTTAAAGCGGAAAGTTCCGTCCGTGCCACTGTCTTGCGAAGCAGTCGTAGAGGCGAGAGTGGCAGTAATGGTTATGCCGTTTATCGTGTCAGATGTGGAAGTATTAGTGATTGACCCAGAAATTGTTATGTTCTCTGCTGGTTGCATAAGTATTTTGGCAGAAACGTTCAAATAAATCGTGGCAGAAGCAAGAGAAGTGAACTGAAACGTAAAAATTGTGCTCACAAAAGCTAGAAATATTGTAAAAAATATAACTTTTTTCCTGGGCAAGTTCAAAAAAACACCACACCTTATAAAATATTTCTATTTTATAGTAAATAAAGCTTTTTTTGTTAGTTTTTTTACTTTTTATCAAAGTTTTAGAATAAATTCACTGTGAATTTATCACGTTTGCTTTGTTTTTTTGAAATAAAATTTCCACACAGCAAAAATTATTATCATGACTGCGATGATTGTTATTATTATGTAAGTGTAGTTAGAAGGAACTGAAGGAATTGTTGGCGTGGTTGTTGTCGTTCGTATGGTTGTTGTGGAAGTTGTGATAATTTTTTGTCCCGTTATCGCAAAAAGTGAGAGTCCGGGTGAGACAGCCTCGAAATAAATGAATGTCGAATCTTCGCTCGTTTTCGTAGTTGGCAGATCTGTCCATGCGCTTCCTACCAGTCGCCTCAATTTTATCGTGTTCGGATCAATTCCATTCGCAGTTATCCAGCTCTTTTCAACTTTGAATTTTATTGTCACGCTTGAGATGTCGTTGTCTGTGATGTTCGTCTTTGTTATTTCAAGATATTTGTATGCCAACCCGAGAGCAGAAGATATTGCAAAATTTCCGGCAGGGGCAGAACTCTCTTTTATCTGTATCTCGACATTCGCAACTGCATTCTTCACATCTATTTTTATCTGATCGATTTTCAAATCAGCTGCCTTCGTCACGTTCACTAAAACACTCGTTCCAGCAGCAGCGCTCGTAATTTTCTCTGTGTCAACTACAGGGGCAGCTGTAGTAGTTGTGGTTGCAGCAGCACCACCAATTGCCGCTCCACTCACACCGCCAGTTCCTGGAGTGCCTCCACCAGGTCCTGCCGAAGTTGTTGTTGTAGTTGTTGTTGTCACGCTTCCGTTCGTTCCAACAGTTGCATTCATTCCTCCACCAGTGGTCAGAGTTTGGTTTCCTGTTTCAGAAATCGGAGCTGCAAAAATTAAAGTAGGAAGTAGGACTGATGAAAAAAATATTGCAAGTAAAAGAAATAAAATCAAAGAAGAATTCAAAGAAGAATTCGAGAAAGGCTTAAGACTCAAGCTCATGAGCCCTAACCTCCTGTCGAGGCCACGCTATAAAGTCCAGCAGCAAAAGTTGTTGAGAACGATCCAGAGTTTGTTCCTGTCGGGATCTTCAGATATATTGTAACATTACCTTGAATTCCACTTGTCGCATCAATGTCAAATAATGGAGTCACTGCTTCTGATTCATTATATGTGTTCTTAACATTGTACATCATAGTTGTTCCATTAAGTGTTGTATAGTTCATAACAACATTTCCGCTCACTGCAATCTTGTTGTTTCCACTGCAGTCGCTTCCGACCAAGCACCAGTCGTTCATCCTGAATCTTGTCGCATTCCCGCTCGTTCCGAGTGTGACGTTGAATCTGAACATCCAGCCGCTTGTGTAAGTGTTGTCAGCCACTCCGCTTGTTGTTGCCGAGATAAGTTTGAGTGTTATAATTGTGTTGGACGAATAACCAAATTGCAGAGTTTGCTGAGTTGCAGAGTTGCCTGACATGTCACGTGCGTTGAAAGTAACTGTATAGTTTGTTCCGTCTGTCAGAGCAGTTGTTGCGAATGAGCAAGTGTATAATTGAACGTTGCCAGTGCAATTCTGTGGGGCGCTAAAGCCGCTCACACCGCTGACTGATATGCTGCCCAAATCAACCTGAGTGTTGTCGCTGACTGTGAAAGTGATTGTTGGTGTTGAGCTGGAGACATTGCTCGTGTTGCTTGGAGTTATAATTGTTATAACTGGAGGGGTTGTATCTGATGAGTTGATTGCGAACAACGTGATGTTGAATGTTCGCTGAGCTGCAGCTGATATCACCCTGTTGTCACGCACGGACTGAGAATTGTAGCCAATCTTTATAACAGTTGCATTTATAGCGGTGTCGTTGCTGGCGTTGACTGGGAAGTAATAGAATCCATTCGTATCATTGTAATTTGTGTAGCTGAAAAGAGTTCTTGTGTTGGCATCTTTCCAAATTGTAACTGTCGCATTCAAGTTCTGCGGTGGGGCCACAGTGCCGTCCTGCAAGTAAACTTTCAGTGTGTATAGGTTGCTTGATATAACTGCGGTTGGTGCTTGGCCGCTCTGAGGAACTGTTACCCCAGTCGTCGAGCTGTTAACAAATCCAAATTGGGAAACATTTATAGTGGCCGTTAGAGTTGTATTCGGAATTGCACATCCCCATACGCTTGTGTTTGTTACATTCTTATCACAAATTATGTATCCGCCTGCTCCTTGCGTTGCATTTGCAACTACAGCAAAAACATTAGTAAGCATGTTGCTGAGTTGATCAGTTGTTGTCACATTAACTCCATATTGAATAAGAGTTATAGTTGTGTTCTGTGTGTTTGCGGCATAATTGTCGAAAATCAAAGAGCTGTAGTTGAGATAGCCGCTCGATGTTGACATGTTGACTGAATAAGTGAGCTGACCAGTCGTGACATTTGCCCTGCATCCCCAGTTCGAGCTGTTGGTCGCGTTCTGCACACAATTCACAACATTCGCGCTTGGGTTGAACTGCACGAGGGAGACATTATTCGCTCCGGTAAGCAAATAGTTGAACTGATTTGTTGTAGTCACAAGGACTGAATAAAGATTGCTTGAATTTATCTGCGCTTGGGACTGAGTTGTAAGCGGAGTCGTGTATGTTGTCGCGTTCGTTCCGTTAAGGTAGCCGCTGGCACTGCTGGCATTTACAAATATTATCTGGTTTGTTGCGTTGAGCGGACAACCCCAGAAGTCTCCGTTCGTCACGTTCTGCAAGCAGTTGATAGTCGGAGAAGTGACATAAACGTTAGTTACATTTGGAGTAAATGTCGTTGAAGTTACATTATAAATTACGTTGCCAAAATTATCTACTGATCTTATTCTGACAGTGAATTGGTTGAAGCTAGTATTGTAAGCTTGAGTAGATGCGCTTGTGTTTACTGCTGGTGTTACACTAAAGCTGTAGTTGAGATAGCCGCTCGAACTGCTTGTGTTGACGAAAACTGTAGTGCTTGTTAGGCCAGGCTGGAATAAACATCCCCAGACAGAGCTGTTGGTCGCGTTTAATGCGCAGAAAACTGGAATTCCATTTGTAACATTTCCATAAACCACAGTGACATTTGTGACACTACCAGTTGAGGTGCTATTTATTAGTTGACCAAATTCGTTCGCAGTAGCAATCCTTGTTGAGAATAAGTTCAACGAAGCATTTGTAATTTGTGCCTGAGGCTGAGTCGAAAGCGGCGTGTTAAATCCTGCTGACGTGTAGTTGAGATAGCCGCTAGTAGCAGAAACGTTGAAAGATGTTGCGTTTCCGAAGAGTTGAGTCGTAATTGGTACTGGGCATCCCCAGACAGAAGTATTCGTGACATTCTTCACACAATTGATGGAAGGCGTTCCTGTGTAATTGAAAATAACATTTGTTACATTAGCAGTTGCAGTAGGTGAGTAGATCAAATTGTTAAATTCATCACGAGCTGTCAAAAGAACTGTATACAAGTTGTTTGAGAAAACTGTGACTTGCGTGCCACCAGTTGTTGGAGCTGTAAATGTAGATGCGTTTGTAGCATTCATGAATCCACTTGTGTTCGTTATGTTTATGTAAACAATCGGACTCGTAGTGGCGGCGACCCTGCAACCCCAGTTGTACGTGTTCGTCGCATTCTTGTTGCATGCAACAAAAGCGCTTGTGCTGACGTTTGTTATGTTGATATTTGCATTCGTTGTGGCGTTGAAAATAGGCAACGCGAATTGATCCTGGGCAGTGAGCAAGACTGAGAATAAGTTGTACGATGTGTTGGTGGTTTGTGCTCCTGGAATCCCATTGACTGTCGGTGGAGTCACTTGAAGACTGTAGTTGAGGTAGCCGCTTGTTGTTGAAACGTTGACGAATAGAGTAGTTACTCCAGAGTTAGCTGGCAATGGGCATCCCCAGTTATAAGTATTAGTCGTATTTTGCATGCAGTATAAATTCTGGGTTATGTTCTCCACATCTGTGATATTTGTCGTTCCTGTTCCATAGATGTTGTTGTTGTTTTGATCGTTAGTCGTTATTTGCACAGTGAAGTTGTTGTAGGAATTATTTGTTATTTGATTAGACCAAAAGTTAGCTGGTACCGGAGCAGCAACTAAAGTTGCGTTCATGTAACCACTGCTCATAGAAGTGTTTGCGTATATAGTCTGAGAAGGAACTCCTGCTTGTATTGGACAACCCCAGAAGTTTGTTAATCCAATAGTCGTATTTCTTTGGCAACTCACTGAACCATTCGTAACTGTTGTCACGTTTCCAGAAGTGGAAGTGCTGTAGAGTGTGTTCGCATATTGATCGTTTGTTTTAACAATAAGTGTGAAGTTGTTGTAAGAAGTAACAACTGACTGGGCTGCAGCGTTCGGCGTGATTGTTGAGGAATTCCATTCGAAATATCCCACATTTGTAACGTTTACTCTCCAAGTTGATGCGGCTGCGTTTGCAGGATTCAGTGCCCAGTAAATTACACCATTTGCAGAATCAGTGTCATTCGTTCCGCCATCTGTTGCTGACATTGTTCCGTTTTTATCATCTGTTGTGTTAAGCCAGACCGTCGCTCCAGTAATGGAATTGGCAAACTGATTGTTCGTAATTATTTTCACAGTAAAAGTGATATTTGGCTGGCATGCACCACTTCCACTATAATTACACATTCCGACTGTCCCGTTACCGAACGTTCCATTACCAAATTGCACAACTAATTGGGAAGTGTTTGACGGTGTGATTACAGTTGCGTTTGTCGCGTTTACGAATCCGATTTGTGTGATGTTTACCAGAACTGACCCGTTCGCTGCGATATATGTTGTGTTAGCAGTTGCATTGGTTCTATTAACGATGAAGTATGCAGATGGATAGACGCTCACCAAAGCGCTTTGGCTGGTGGAAGTAGCATTTATGTTAAGCATTCTTCCGATTTCGTTGAATCCATGAACTCTGATTGTGTACGGGAGACCTGGACCAGTTCCGCTTCCTCCTGTAAAGTAACCGAAAGTAGTCTGGGCATTCGTGTTTGCAGTCAGAGCCGCAGTCGTGTTCGTAGTGACATATCCAGCTGACGCGTACTGAACGATGTAGTTTCCATTCGCAGCAGCGATAAACCAGTTTCCGTTACTAGAGAAAGTCTCGTTGATAGTAGTGTACACTGCTCCGGCAGATGTATAAACTGTAACGGTGTCGGAAGCGTTCTGCGGAATTGTGTTGTTGAGCTCGTCGTTGAGCGTGGTCAGTTTCAAGACATAACTTTGTGCATTTCTGTTATTATTGAATCCGCTTGAGGAAGCTGACACACCTGTCTGCGTCACGTTCACGTAACCAGATTTCGTGATATTGAAATTATAGGTATCACTTCCGGCAGTCCATGTTATAGCTCCGTTTGGTCCTGAGCCGCTTCTATAAAGAATTAAACCATCGACAAACGTATCGTTGTAGCCGTTATTATTTGTACTATCATCAGTAATAGTCGCCCTTCCTGCATTGATTGCCAAATTTGTGCCTCCAGTTCCAGTCAAAGTGGTTGTCGAGCCAGTTAATGGATTTCCTAACTCGTCTCTTAGATCAAACGCGATGTCTCCCGCACCTGCTGCAAGAGTAAAAACATTGTTGTAATTCGTGACAGGAGTTCCTGCGTTGTCAGTTGCTGCGATAGCCCACATGCTCGAAGAATTTCCAGTCAGCGGTGTGTTGACAGTGAGATTGAAGAGGCCGGCAGTTCCTGGAGTAATGCTTCCACCAGTACAGTTGATAGAAGCAACTGCGAGCGTGCATGTCCAGCCAGAAGCTTGCGCGGCAGTAACAACATACCCATTTACTCCGTTGCTTCCAGATGAAGTAGCGTTTGTTATGTTGACCTGAACAATGTTGTTTGCGGAACTTACTGAATTGTTTATTCTAAAGGTAAAAATTTGTCCTGTCAAACCAGTAAGAGTTGTCCTGTTGAACTTCGTGACATCCGTGGTTCCGTTGTTTGTCCAAACATCTGCAGTATACGTGAAAGATGCAGAAACAGATGTGACGAAAGAAGCAAAACTGAAGCTAAATACAAATGCAAAAATTATAACAAGCATTACATTTTTCAAAAGTTTTTTATCAAATTTTTTTCCTGTTTTATGCATCAAATTTTACCTCACTATTTCTTTTTTTTCTTTCTTTATTTCGCAATTTTATTTTCTTTGGGACTGTACACCTTCGATCTGCCAACAGCAACAAGTTCAACTTTTCCTTCATGTCTCATAGCTTCCAAATAACCAGAAATAAAATCTCTTCTAACATTTAGAAGTCTTGAAAGTTCGCTCAATGACATAGGTTTTTTACGTATAGTATCCAGTATTCTGTTCTTCACACCCACAGACACTTCTGCCATTAGAAAATATTTCGAATTGCATGCTATATAAAGCTTTATATGATTTTATAATTGCAATTTCATTACTTTTCAGTTATACTGAGCGTGCTCGTTTTTTTAAAAAGTTAGAAGCGAGCGAAAAAAAGTTCATTTGGCAGCAGAAAGAAGCCTGTCTACGAAGCTGACATCCAATCCTATTTTATAACCTTCCGGGTCTCTTACTTGTTTTATAGGGATGTTGAAATTCTTTTTCAGCTCAGTAATGTAAGCCCTTGCTCTTGACTCAGAAATGTCCATTTTCTTCGATATTTCTGCATAAGTGTGAAATCCCTCGTTGATGAGAAGCGAAAGAAGCTCCCTACTCCTACCTCTTACTTTCTGCATGATCCTCCCGTTTCTATCAGTGCTCGCCATGCTCGATTGTTTTTCCGAACCGAACAATTGCTCGGATGTTTCGAGCGCTTGCTCGGTTTTTGCTCGGCTCTGGATAGTCTGCTCGAATCCGCTGCTCGCCCCAATTTTCTCAAGAACGTCTGTCAATTTCGCTATCTTGCCTTCAAGAGAAGAAATAGATCTCGATAGATCATCTAAATTCTTCGCGTAATTTCTTCGACTGACTCTTCTCTTGGAAAATTTTCCCTGTCTTTTTTTCTTCATTCGTTTCATGGCAGACAAAACTTTTTTCTATTTGGTAGTAAATAAAGCTTTTCTTTAGCCGTTGACGGCGTTCTGCACTTGTTTAATTTTTAACAAGGCAAAACAAAATTATTTCTGAGCAAAATGGTTAATGTAACGAAGTTCGACGGCAGCAAGCAGCCTTTCGACAAGAACAAAATTTACAACACTTGTGTCAGAATGGGAGCGACGCCAGAACAAGCTCGTGACGTCGCAGAAAAAGTCGCAGCGAAAGTCTACGAAGGCATACCCACGAAGAAAATTTTGCAGATGATTTTCACTTATCTGAAAGAGCATAAGCCAGAAGTAGGACACCGTATCGATCTGCGTGAGTCCATCTCGCTGATGCGGAGCAAGCCAGACTTTGAGCGTTTCATTCAGATGCTTCTCGAGGCGGAAGGTTACGATGTTGATGCTAACAAGATCGTTCAAGGCCGCTGCGTAGATCACGAGATTGATGCTATTGCAAGAAAGAACAACGAGACGATTTACGTAGAAATCAAGCACCACATCCAGGCCCACACTTTCACGGGAGTCGGAGTTTTCCTCGAGGCTCGAGCGACGTATGAGGATATGCAGGATGGATTTAAAGAAGGAAAAAACAGTTACAACTTCAACCGCGTGCTCGTTCTATGCAACACAAAACTGAGCGAGCACGCCGTTCGTTATGCAGACTGCCGAGGAATTTCTCACCTGGGATGGAGAGATCCCCCTGAGAGAGGACTCGAAGAAATTGTTGAGCTGCATAAATTTTATCCCGTCACTCTTTTGCGGGGCGTCGACCAGAGAACTGTCGAGCGGCTTGGAGACGCCGGAATAGTACTGCTGAAGCAACTTCTTGAAGAAGACTTGCAAAAAATTTCTAGAGAAACGAGGATTCCAAGAAACATTTTGCAGCAGATTGCTAACAAGGCAAGCGAAATAATTAGAATTTAATTATTTTTCAATTTAATAAAATTTTAATTTAATAAATTTTTAATTTCAATTTTCCTTTTTCTCTTAAATGAATTTTTTCTTCTTTTATCATCTATTTTCAATTTAGACCTCACAGAAATATAACTTTAGAATACCTTATGCGGGAGGTGTGAACGACGGTTTTTAGTATTTCGTATTTTCTTACAGCTGTAAATAATATATTCCTAAAAACTCTTAAGGTTGTGCTCCCACCGAAACTTTAGTCAGCATTAACATTTAAGGGATTTTAATTACAGGTTAAATAAACTTAGAAATATCTCACTTATGTCTTATAGGAACTTTCAGTTTGGCACTAGAAACCTCAACAGATTTTATTGATTCCACCATTAATCCTAAGTCAATTTCCATTATCTTCCTAACTACTGGACTTCCCAAGTTTATTTTGTACATTTGCGATTTCCCAACATTTCTTGTTTTAATTACTAATCCGCTTTTTACCAAGCGGTTGAAAAATGTATTCAGCGTATTCCAAGATACTTCAGAATATTTTACTATATCTTTCTTAGAGTAGTCAAATATTTCATTCTCTATCAAAAAGTCTATCACTCTTATTATTGGATAATCTCCGAATGTTTCCACGAATAGAGATTTTTGCATAATTATCTATAAAACTATAGAAAATATAAGTTTAAATATTTAACACTACAAATTTCAATAAATGAAACTTTCAAAAGAAGAGATTAGATTCAGAATTATTAAGAAAATGGTGAGGCACAGAGTTTGGGGAACTTATCACATAGATGAAGACGATGTTCCTAAAGGAATGCCTCCGGAATTGAGAAAAGATATTATGGAAGAATTAGGTGAAATGTCTAGAGAAGGATTAATTATAAGATTTCCACATTTGGGTAAAAGAAAAGTTTTTCTTAATCCTAAAAGAAGAAAAGAGTTTGAAGAGTTAGTTGTTAAACATAGTTTATAATCTTATGCGGGAGGTGTGCTCTCTGACTGGACTACATAGCGAGAGTATTAAAATATATGTTAGAATAATTCTTTAGGTTCTTTCACGTTAATCAAATCAACTTTTTTAATCTCAGGATCTAATGAAATCAAGTAATCACAACCAGTCAAAATAGCAGTTGCAATAACTATACTATCGCCAAGAGATACCTCATAATTTGCTTTAATCTTTCCTGCCAACTCAGCAATAGGTTTAAATGTCGGAATTATTTTTTTGTTATCAATTATATTTTCTATATAAGTTTTGGCATGCATTGTTTTCTTCTCGCTCATTCTATAGTAAATGGAAAAAATTTCTGCAATAGTTATCGTACTGATTAATCCTTCTATTTTTCCTTTTTCAATCTGTTCTAGCAGTTTTTCTGAAAAATCCGCCTTAGGTTCATTGTTTAAGAAATTAACAAATATTCCAGTATCAATAAAGACTCTCATTACTTAGCCTTCGATAATTTATCTATTCTTACATCCCAATCCTTTCTTAGTTCTCTGACTAACTCCAAGGAAGATTTTTTCATTTTTCCTTTGAATAGTCCTCTCATGGACTTTACTGGTTGTTTAGATTTTTTCATAACAAGCACCCCTTCTTCCAGTTCTTCCAAAACTACTTCTTCGCCTTCCTTAATTTCAAACTTATCACGCATTCTTTTTGGTATTACAATTTGACCTTTGGGTGAAACTTTGGCTTTTTCCATACTTTATAGTCATACTTTTGAATATATAAGTTTTACTATTTTATAAAAAGTTTTACTTTGTTGAAATTTAGATATGTGATGTGTGCTCTCTATCCGAACGACAGTGCGAGAGTATTAAAATATAAATTTTACTTCCTCTTGTATTTCTGACTTTTACTGAAAATGCATAACGTTCAAGGAAATAGGCACTCAAGATTTTAATTACAGTTCTTCTGGATAGTATTTCTTTATAATCTCAACAATTCTATCTTTCTGGTAAACATTTAAAGAAACTTCCTCTCCATAATGCGTTGGCTTAATTAAGAGTAGTCCTTCCTTTTTCAATTCATTAACAAGTTTCTTTAATAACTTTCCATCTCCTTTAATCCGAACCCACTTAATAACATTTGTAAAAGAAGTATGAGCATGTAGCCATTTGTTCTTCCTAGCCAATGCAAACAAAATTTTTGCTTTGATATATTCTTCATCATTCTCATTTATCATAGTATCTGAATGATTACTTCTTAGTATAAATATAAATACTTTATTTTTTAATATGCAAATATGAAAGATAACGAAAAATCTATGTTACTGGAAGTTTTAGGAGATACGCCAGAGTTGCGAATAATAGACTTCCTTATAACAAACATGCATGACAAGGTTTACAAAAATGAGATTATTAAAAGGATAGGTAGCAATAGAACTACTTTCTTCAAGGCATGGAAAAATCTGGAAAAATACAGTTTAGTAGTTCCTTTTAAAAAAATAGGCAGATCAACACTATACCAATTGAATTTGGAAAACAAGTTCGTGAAATGGCTTTTGAGGTTGGACTTGAGCTTGATAGAACAATCTATTCAAAGAATAGAAATCCCAAAAAGGGTTGCTGTTAGGTCTGTCAGGAAATAGAATCAAAAAGTTTAACTGAAAATTAAAAACATTATGCGAGAGGTGTGAATTGAACCAATCAATTAAATCTTTTAGATTTAACTGACAACTAGCTCAAGTTTTAGGTTGAGAATTTAAGTTTTATTTCTTCACTTAAGCATTAGAAACCGCAGCTGAATCTTCTGACGTATCAACAGTTGTGATTTTGTTTTTCATTTGTGAAAGTTCAGTTTGTCTCTTCATTTCCTCAGGCTTGCGTCGAGAGCTGCTGGCTACGTAGCTTGTGTAAATGTAGTAGAGAAGGACTGCAACTACGACAACGATGACAACTGTTATTAGAGGGTTTGCAGAGGCGAAAGATGCAAGCTGATTGAGAGCAGAGCCAGAAATTGGTGGAAAGCTTGGCAAACTTATTCCTCCTGTTGGAAGTCCTACCTCAGAGACGACTGCGAGAAACGGACCGCTCTTCGTGACGTTGAGGATAACATTCTGGAAAGGATATTTGAGAACAATTGAGAACGAGCCGCTGACATTCGTAGGTATGATGCTGAAGTAATATGCTTTCGAGCTGTTTGGCGTGACGACGTCAGAAATTTCTGATGGCTCGTAAGTCCAGTTTTCTGATGGGATAAGTGCGAGAGTGATGGATTGATTGTTTGCTGCATTATTCTTGACGCTGAATGAGATGTTGAAAGGCTTGAATTCTGTGACTCTTTCTGGAACTAGTATGTTTGTTATTTCTAGATTCGGCTTCGGAACTTCTCCTGTGATGCGTAAGATGAAGACTGTGTAGTTTGTAGTCATTCTCGCTGACTGGGTGTCGACAAGAGTGACGTTGACTGTGTACAATCCAGGAACTGCATTCGACGGAGTTGCGATCGTGACGTTGAGGGGAACTGGAACTTTGTAGACTCCTTTCTCAGGAGTCCATTCCCTTATAGTTCTCAAATCTTCAAAATAATCTGGGGACGGAGTTACATTATATTCTGAAGGAAGTCCTGTCACGTTCACGATGACATTATGCTCCCAATAGAATCCAATGTTGGTTATTCCTCCAGTCACCGTCGTGGTGTTGCCTGGCACTACTTCAACTATGTCTGGAAAGCTGACGATGAATCCTCTGAATGGAGTTGGAGCTTGAACGAACGAAGAGAGAGAAATAATTGACAGAGAAAAAATTCCAACCAGCAGCAAAACAGAAAACATTTTCATATTTTTCATCTTGATATTCAGTCTGCTATTCAATCTTCACACCTTTCTTCTTCAGCTCTTTCACTTTAAAATTGATATAAAAAAGATTTATTTCAGAAGGTTTAATGACCTATGGCATAAGGATATAAAATTTATTGCTATTTCGTAGAAAATTATCGATAAAAACTTAAAAGTATTTGCTTTTTTTAATTTTTGCATGCAGTAAGAGCAGTAAAAGCAGTAGGATTTAAATATACGTACTACGTAGTACATTTTATGAAAGGAATTGAAATAAAAGTTACGCGAAAATATCAGATAACAATACCAAATGAAATTAGGAAAAGCCTTGGTATAAAAATTGGCGAAAAATATCCAATCAAGCGCTTCAAAAATAAAATTATTATTGAAACTAGAAAACGTATAGAAAAACCTTCTGACTATCTGTGGTCAATATCAAAAAGACGAATTAATCTAAATGCTGTTAAGCTAGTTAAAAATTCTAGAGAAAAGATGAGGTAAGATGGGATAAGAGATAATGCAAAGAGTATATATTAATACAAATATTTTTGACTATGTTGTTTTGAAACATCCAACTTATGGCAGGGCGTGTAAAGAAATTTTAGATGACATAGGAATTTTTTTAGATGCGGTTTGTTCTGTTCAAGTTCCAATTGAAATTTTGGGATCAATATCTCAAATTAATAAAAACATAGCATTCAAAGCATTAATTGGATTCTTTTCTTTTAGAATAAAACTTGTTGAAATTTCTGAAAAGATTATATTCGATGCTGGAAAAATTTGTGCTAAAACTGGAATAAATGGATATGATGCTGTACATGTGGCAACAATGAAAAAAGAAGGGATAAAAACAATTATTACGGAAAATTATTCTGACTTTAAAAAAGTGAAGGGAATAAAAATAATTAGACCTCTAGATTATAAAAGAAGAAAAGAAAAATAAACTAATTCTAATTCGCTCTGATTCTAAAAAATTAAATAATTTAAATAAATTAAATAAATTTGATTAAATAAATTTTAAAAAACTCAGAAAACCATTTCCAATCTTGGAACTGTTGGAGGGACGTTGATGAGCTGCTCAAGTCCTTCGATCAGCTTCTTTCCTTTAAGCGTGACGAGGTAGACTTTTCCTCTCTTTGCAATGTACTTGAACCTCAGCAAGATGTCGAGATGCTTGTAAATTTCTGACGATCCGATTTTTATTTCGAACTTGCGAAAACCTTTCTCAATCTGCGTATACGACATCGGCTTGCCGTTCAGCAAAAACAGCAAAATACTTCTCTTACCGCTTCCCATTACTTGGCTCACTTCGAGCATTTGTTCAACATCGGTCGTCATAGTAATTACCTACAAGTAATAAAAGGATTTAAACCTTTCTATGATCCTCCGCCTCTTCTCGGCGAGTGCCAACGTGTTTCCCATTTGTCATACATCGAAGTTTTTTGCATTACTCGGGTTGATGCGGTTCTCGAAACTCTGCCTGATGCTGCTCTTGCTACTGAAGCTGTCGAGGAAGGAGCTGAACTTCCATTTCCGAAAAATGAGTTGATGAACAATCCTCTTCCCCCTCTCGGCCATACGTATCTGAATGTTGGAGTCGAGCGTAATGAATTCATGAAATTGTTGAGCGGAGCGAGTGAAATTTTTGGAAGTTTTGAAAATGATTGAGACAATTGAGATATTTTTGGAAATCTTATTGCTTTCAATCCTCTGAACAGTCCGCTGGCTGCGCTCGATCCTCCCATTCCGAAATACACAACCAGGAAAGCTCCAAGTCCTACTAATGCAGGCACAAAAAATTCTGGATTGCCGATAAACGTAACGAGGGCTGTTATTCCTGACTGAGTTGGTTGAGTTACGTTTACATCATAACTCTGCGTTAAAGTTTTTTCCTGATCTGCGACTGTATAATTGACAAGAAAATCTAACTTTCCGCTTTCGCTCGATGGAGTGACGTGAAATAGAAGCGCTTCTTGCGAGCCTGCGTCAATCACAAGAGCTTGATCAGTATCTTCCTTTCTAACGTCCCATCCAGTGGGAAGAGTCAAATTGACTTGCGTGTCAGCAACATCGTTTCCATCGTTCGCGAGCGTGATGTTGACAGTAATTTCTTGGCCTGCAACGAAAGATGCGGGAAACTGAACGCCTGCAACTCTCAACTTCGGCTCTTTTATTTCCGGAAGAACATCCACACTCATTCTCTTCGTTATGCTTACTCCGTAAGCAAGAATTTTTATTCTGAACTGATAGCTTCCTGCAGATCCTTCCTGGAAGTGAAGAGTGATTGTGAAGTTTTGCGAAGACTGCGCAGGCAGCGAAGAAATTATTTCTGGAGTGACTTCAGAAGATGCAATATCCATTTTCTCAACGACAACTTTTACAGTTTCAACGTCAACCAATCCGTCATTCTTCACATTCGCAACAAATGTCAAGTCAGAATTTTCATGAGCAGTGAACTGGGTTGGAGATTGAACAAATAGCAATGCTCCTACAAATGTTGAATCGCTTGATCCGCTTCCGCCTCCGCTGCTAGAGCTGCTTGTTGATGGAGCTGAAGGACCTTGATAATAAATTGGAACGGTTGAAGAGTTGAAGTTGCCGAGCGAGTTTATTGCCGTGACGACTAGGAATGAAGGTCCGCTGAATGTTGCTGTCGGTGCTGTCACGCTTCCGCTGCATGTGTTGATTGTTTTGTTGAAAGTGAGATTTGCGGCGAATGTGTTTGCGATTGACACGCTGCATGTTCCGTTCGTTGCTGGCATTCTGTTAGGACTAGCAACTGTTACGTTAACAGTTACTGACGAACCAGAAGAAACTGTCGAGCCGCTGGCAGGCGAATTTATTTTGACAATTAAGTTTGAAGAATCGATTGTTACTTGCGCAACGTTTGACCAGTTGCTGTAGATGTTGAGGCTGTCCCAAGCACGCACGCGAGCGTAGTAAGTCTGAGTGTCAGCGAGACCGGTTGTCGTGACATTTAGGTTTGTCGTTGTTGTGTTGTACAAAATTGTTGAAAATGTTGGCGAATTTGAAAGCTGGAATTCGTAGAATAAAATTCCGGACGTTGAGTTGGAAGCGGTCCACTGCCACATCACGTTTCCGTCCTTGTCGAATCCAGAATCAGGCGTCGCGAGCTGTGGGACTGTCGGTGGATTGAAGTCAAGAGATGTCAACCAGTTCACTGAATTCTTGAAAAGATTCACTGCATCTTCAGTCCATAGATTTGGATACGTAATTCCGAAAAATACAATTGCCGCGTTGTTTGCAACCTTTTTGCCAGTGGCGAGCTGCGTGTTCGGATTTGCGTACGCAATAATCGGAAGACTTTCGTCGTTGTAAAAGCTTGCGACTGTCGTCATGTTTGTTTTTTGCTCTATCAAATCAACCAATGTGTAGCCTGCGATGAGATGAACATAGACTTTCTGATTAACTGCATATCCGTCTGTCAAGGGGTGGATTATTTGCGGATAAACTTTGTTTCTGGTAGAGCTTGAAAGTGAACTTGTCCCTGTATTTGAAACCCATCCCCAATTGTTAGGGGAAACAAAATCAATTGCAATTGTTGGAACATCGTTAACTGGAATGTTTGCAACAAAAGAATCCATCGACCCACCACTCAGAGGCCTTCCAGCGACAACTATCAGGTCGAAATTGTTATAATTGACGCCGACGTTTTTGTCCACTAATGTTATGTCATGTCCCATGTCAGACAATATGTTGTAAATCCTTTGTTCATGAGTTGGATCCAAGCTGCTTGCATCCTTAACAACCATTGCAATATTTGCAGCACCTGTATCTTGGGCAAATGACGCAAAACTTGCAACGCTGAGAATAAAAATTGCAAAAGGCAGAACAACAGAAGACAAAATTTTTATTTTCTTTCCCTTCACTTTCTTTCCAAACATCTTGAAGCCAAGAAAAGCTGCAACCACAACCCCAACTCCGCCAACTGCATACAAAACAGTCTCTGGCACTCTGCTCTTTCCAGCAAAGACGTAAAGATCGGCTTGATAACCAACGCGTGCCGTTTTTCCACTACTGCTTGCAATAATTCCAATACCACTACCATATAATCCAGGCTCTTTTATTGTCAGAAAGTAAGAGATAGTTTTTGTCTCGTTTGGTTGAAGTACGAAGTCTGTTTCTGAAAGTTCAACAATCTGCGAAAGGTTTCCATTCAGTTTTAGCGAAATGTTAAGTGGAAAATCGTAGGCATTGCCAACCACGAAACTCTTGCTCGCAACATAGTCCGAAAAGAGTGGAATTGTGACTCTGTAAATCCCAAGCTTTGCAGGTCTGACAACCAGACCACCTTTAGAGGTGTTAGTGAGATTTCCCGTACTTGTATCTTGAGCTGATACTAAAACTGATGACGCGATCAATATGCTGAAAACAAACAAGGAAAAAAAGATTGTGGTTTCAGATTTCATTTTCGTTTGCATTTCTTCACCATTTTTCTATCTCATGACGTCGTCATAAAGTGCGAAATTTGTAGTTACTCTATAGAAGTTAACCTTTAAACCCTTTGCTACCAGTTTTTACTATCCAATAGTAACTTTCATAGCAGTACTAAGAAAAAAACTTCCATTCTGGAATTAATATCTGATAGAAAATTCTGTCTTGAAAATATTATTTACAACTGTAAATAAATTGGAGATGTGTTCTCTGTCTGAGGTGCAATGCGAAAGTATTTTAATAAATGTTAAAAATATCCGACCACTCTCGGATAATCTTCGTAACCTTTTTTAGAATTAACTCTTAAAGTTGAGAATCTTTCTATAAATCCATAACGAGACCATGAGGTAGAAGGATTTCTCCTTTTTTCCACTTCAGCTATGTATTTCATAGCAGTCAATGCATTTCCCATATGCCAAGAATCAACTAAAGTCAGACTTTTACCATCAATTGTTTTGTATTTCATTTTGAGAGCAAGACCAACAAATGTTATGAAATCTTCTTCTGAAAGCAGATTTCCTATTCCAATAAAATGATAATTCCGCTTAGTGCCAGACCTTAATATAACACCTGAATTTAATTCAGTTGTTTCTGTTGTTTTTTGTTTAATTAAATCAATGAGTTCTTTTTCATTCATAAAACCATATTTTTCATCCATATCAAAATCTATCATTGGAATATGAGCAAAAAGTTTCGATTCATCAAAAGGATGTCTGATTCTTACTTTGGAAATCAATCCAATACCTCTTTCCGTTTCTGTTTCAATAAAAGACAAATCATTTCTTGATAGTTCGTTTGTAACATTTACAGGCACATACATATCGATTTCCAGACGAGGTTTTTTCCTTTCATAATACACAAAATTTATCATTTCTAACTTGACTTCTTGGACTGCGTCATCTCCTTCTCTTAAATACCATCGAAAATTTGGCAATTCTAAAATAAGCTCCAGTATGCTTTTACCTTGTAAATAATCTATTCTCATAACAAGGCGTAACAAATTTAATTATTTAAATCTTGTTACTGTATCGTTTTTCGTAGAAGTGCAGGGGGTGTGCATTGAACCGACGTTAAGATTTTTACGCTTAATTCAGAATTAGCTTTGTCTCTCCGTAGCTCTTGTATCTTCTCGCACTTCCATTTCCATTTGTCTTTCCGCTACTAGAAATTTTTCCGTATCTTGTCGCAGTAAATCTTCTTCTGCTCGGAAGTCCGAAAGAACGAAGTGGGAGTGAAGGAAGTGTGAAGCCTGACTTGAAGAGCCAAGCGAAAATAAATCCTGAAGTGAAACCGAGGATGAAAGTTACGAGGGAACTTTGGCCGATCGATGCAAACAGTGAAGGCATTGCTGGAAATGAAAATGATGGAAGGGAGAATGTCATGGTGTTCGCCTTCGTGGTACTTGATGTTGAGGATGTTGATGATGGAGTGTTTGAAGTCGTTGTCGTCTGAGGAGCGCAGCTGAAGCAGTTTCCTTGTGAAGGATCGCATGGAGCACAACCACCAGGTGTGCAAACGTACGATCCAGACGACTTTCCATCGCAGCAGTCCGAATTTTTGTTGCATACGTTTCCTACAGTCTCAACAGAAGTTAGAGGTTGCAAATCTGAAGGCGTGTTGCTGTTTGTGTTGGAAGATTGGGTTGATGTTGAGGTTGTTGAGGATGTTGATGAAGTTGTTGTTGTAGTTGCTCCTTGCTCTGCTAGAGAATAAACTGAAAATCCTGTTAGAGGGACTGACAAGATTTTGTTCGCTGTATCAATCGTCACGCCAGTCTTGAGCTGCCATCCGCTGTCACAGTTGTTAGTCGCAAAATTATAAGAGCCGCACCTGTACAAAACCAAATTGCTTGCGTTATTCACGCTCACGTCAATGTAACTCAAATTCAAAACAAGTGATTTGAAGGAAAATGAAGATGGAAACTCTACCAAGTAGGACTTGTCAACACTTGCTCCAGGAATAGTTACTGCTGTGGTAATTCTTTCTATATTCACCTGACTTGTTCCGTTTGTTCCGCCGCTCTGAAGAGATGTAACGTTGAGTCCTTTCATGAAAATTCGAAGATAAGAGTTGTCGAAATCTATCTCTGAATCAACAATTGGAAGCGGGCTTGCGACAGTGGCGTTGCCTGTCAGCGTTGAAATAAGAATTGGATTGCTTGTCGTTCCTGGCGAGAAAAATGTAAGTGTGAGTTGTTTGTCTGACCCGTCGTGCCCCTTTGCTTTAAGTATGAAATTTGTTGTCGGCAAGCAAGCAGAAGAAGTTGTTCTATTTTGCGGCTTGTTGACCCAGCAGTAAGGCTGAACGAGGTGACCATTTACGCAATAACTTATTTGAGAAAGATCAACACAGTTTGGAGAAGTTCCACAAGAAGTTATGTTGTTTCCGCACGATAGACTTGAACTTCCTCCAGAACTCCCGCCAGGACTAGCTATTATCCCAACTCCTCCGCAAAAATCAACACCAGGAGGACATGCATTAACAAACAATGGTAATGAAGCAAGTATTGTAATAATTGTAGTAATAATGGTAGTGAAAATCAAAATCAAAGAAGCAGAAAGTGTTAATACTTTTTCAGACCCAAACTTTTCAAACATATCGTATATGTGCTCAAAAAAAGGATTTAAAGCTAAGCTGAAATTTTTCTTCTATGAAAGTAAAAATCTTCTATTTGATAGAAATTTTTGCCCAAATTAAAGTGTTTTTAAAAATATTTTTTAAACTTTCAATTTTCAAGAAACTAAACACAACCTGTTGGATTTCCGCACTGCGCCCAGTTGAGAGTCCTCTGCAACAACATCTGCCCGTTTGAATTCAAATCGAATGGAGTCCATCCGAAGAATGATGGAGTCGTCCTGCCGAACAGCCAGCCGACGTAGGCGAATCTTCCTTGGCTTCCGCTTGCATCGACCTTGAAGAGGTTGCTTCCTCTTGGCGAGTCGTCAGCCGATGCGATGTCCTTCGTCATCGGTTTCAATGGAGAAACAATTTTTGTTAGTCTTTGCGGAGATAACAGTATCTGCAATGAATTGAAGAAGCCGTTCGTTATCGAGTCTGCACGCTCGATGAAGACGTTTGTCGTTGCGGTAGATGGTGAGCCTGATGATGTTGACACGTAGCCAAATGACGCGGCTGCTCTTGCCCCGGTTGAGTCGGAAATTTCAACGAATGGTTTGTTGTTGTTCTTGTGAGCTGCTAAAACGGCTGCGGTCGGCTTGCAAGCTTTCTCCTGATCGGAGCAAACAATCAAATCGTGCGAAAGCAAAGATGAGAGCGTCCAGTCGTTGTACTTATCAAAGTCAACAGTCCATCTTTTTCCTTTCAACCAATTTATTGTCTGCTTTTCTATCCCGTCAAGGCAAATCGGCATGGAGGAAATTTCAATTCCATTTACAACCCAGTCAGGATTGCCTCCACCTGCATCGCTAAAAACAATATTCAACTGGCCGTCCATCACAGAAAGGACGTTTGTAATAATTTTTATTTCTCCGACATTCGAATCGATGTTCGTATTTGCATTTCCTTCAATCGTCACGCTCATGTCGTCATGCGCAAAAAGCATGTCGCCCATAAGAATCGTTACGTTGTATGTGTCAGATGGAAGATTGACTTTGAATTCTCTTGAAGTCGAATCGAAAACCAAATCTCTTGTCAGTTTTGTGCCAACACTGCGATCGACTGAGCCGAAAGTGGCTGACGTCCATCCGTAAGTGCTTCCTGACGAAGTTGTTGGATAGAGAGTAAGATGAGTTACGCGTTTATAACCTGTCTGCAGTTGCGACGTTTTCGTTCCAAAATCAAATTTCTTCACAGTCTCCGAGGCCGGGTCGCTCTTGCAAAGATAAGCAATCGTTCCGCCAGTTGAAGTTGAATTTGTGTCTTTGTAAAATGAAACTGAAGAAGAAGCAACTTCGTTGTTCGCTCCGTCGAAAGCTTTGAAAGCTGCAGTATGTCCACCTCCGCTCAGAGAACCGCCACTTATTGTCAAGAAGAAATTAGCCACATTAGTGTTTCTTCCGCCAATTCTCAGAGTTTGATTGAAAGCAAAATTCATATCTTGTGGCAAACCGCTGTTTACCCCAGGAATTGCTACTGTGATTTTCGAAATGTCGCTGCTTGCTGGATCAAATGCAGAAGCAGAAACTGTCAAGTCTTGACTTCCGTAAACATTCGGCGCGAAAACTTCGAGAAACTGCGGAAGACCTGTATCTATCAAAATTTTGCGACTGGAATCAACTGACATTTGGTTGTCATTGACGTCTCTCGCCTTCGCTACTCTGATAGTATACTGTCCGTCGCCTGTAGAACCATCCACAACAAAAAATCCGTTCCATGTTCGGATATCTGACCAACCGTTAACCCAAGACGCGTTAGTCACATTAGGAGAAACAAAGTAAATTGTAAAGCCTTTTGTCAATTTCACTTCCGGAACAAATGAAATATTCATATCATTATCAAAAACAATTGTAAAAACTTCCGTACCAGCAGCAACAGGGGAGGGATCGCTCAAAGAAAATGTCTGAACTTTTGGTTTTATATTGTCAGATGGATTGAACTGCAAGAAGAGCCAGAAACTGAAGTCAACATTATTACTCACGTCGTCGCCAAGTCCGCTTGGATTGAGAGTTGCATGGAAAGGACCTGTGTTGCTGCCCCACCAGTTGAAGCGAGCATCTGCAATATTTACAGCATCGTCGTTTTGAAGTCCGATAACATTGCCGAAAATATTATTGCGATGAACGACGACTCCGTCTGCACTTCCCAGCTTTATTCCATATTTGAATCCGCTCGATCCCTCTATCGTATTGCCGATAACCAAGACATCAGAAATAAAGCCTGAGTTCGCGCCGCTGATGTTGATTCCCTGCCATGCTCCAGATCCTGGAACGTCTGGATTCAGATTTGTTCTAATCAGGTTGTCACTAATAACTGTATTCGAACGTTCGGTCGTTATCGCTCGAAAAACATTTCCTGTAAATTCGTTGTCATCAATTGCACTCCGAACCCAACGACCGTTGGCACTATTGTTACATGTAATGCTAACGGAGTAGGTAATAATGATAGACCTTCTCATTTCGAATGGTTCGACGCTAGTAACAACATGAAATCTTCCTCGGCAGCAGGATCATGTAACTTAGGAAATTGTCAGGACCAATACACACCAGACAGCACAGGAACATGGACAGTCAAACTGATTAAAGACTCGGATAGTTCTGTGCTAATTTCAACAACGTTTACAGTAAATGCTGGTACTACTACAACAACTCAAACTACATCTACCACCACTACAACTCCTTATTTAGGTCTTAATGCAGGAGTAACAGCAGGCACTGACTTCCACGTTATAATACCAAGTATGCAGCATGCAGGTACTTACTCACAAACAATTACAATAACTCTAGTTGATCCGGCCTAGAAAAATTTCAAAATAGATGAGTAGCGAGTGAGTTTTTTACAGCTACGAGTAGACTTAACTACAAGAAGGAAGAAGGAAAAGTGTTAGAGAAAAAAGTAGAGTTCAATTTAAGGGTAGCGATGGTTTTACTGCTGCCCTTATTTATCTTTTCTTACTTGGCATTATCCAGCGTCTTTACCAATGCTCAGAATAACATAGAAGCAAGTGTTGCAGTTGCTCCGGTCACTCACATTGAATGTGTACCCAATACGTTAGTCGTTGGGAGCAGCGCACAATGGATTAATTGTTTCATTAAGTTCGACGATGCTGACGTTAATGATATTGACTTTAGCACTGTGAAACTCAGCATTTCAAGCAATTTGGCATGTGGCGTATTTGCTGATTCTGCTCACTTCATCACAGCTGACGGTCGCGCTTTCGTAAGATTTAGTAGAAGTGCAATGGATTTGAATTGTTTCCACCCACCTCCTTCAACACCACAATTCACGCTTGTGCTTTCTGGCTTTTTGCTTAATGATTTGCCATTTTCTGGAACAGATTCATTGCTTTACATCACAACTTGTCAGAATGCCCACGTCCATCAGCTGCAAGCCAACACAACAACGACTAGCGGACAAATCAACACTCTGAGCGGGCAGAGCTTCGACCTTTCTGCCTATTCGCCTAGAACTTATTCCCTCAACGGATTCTTCGACTGCAGGAACGGCAGAATAATCGGCGAGATGAAATTCTTCACAAAAGGAACCATTACAGAGCATATAACAATCTTCAACTACAGGCTTCCTCGCGTCTTCGACAAGAAGAGACCGATACAAATCTCTGTGATATTCACGACTATGGACAACTGCGTAGCTGATTCTGCGACTCACTTCGAATGCACTGGAAAGGGACTGCTCTTCTTCGACAAGGAGCAACCGTTCAGCAGAGAAAGAATTGAATTGCAAAACTTGAGAGTTGAAGTAACAAACGGCAAGGGGACAATTCAAGGCGGAGACGTTTTCAACGACAAAGTGGACATAAGCAATCTAGTCGTCTCGAAAGTAACGATAAGGCCGAGCATTCCGAAGATATAGTTCATTTTTTCGTGAATGAATTCTAACTTTTCAATTTATATACAGCTCCAACGCCAATACCCACAAAAAGAGCTATAGTTATTAAACTCAGAGGTTCAGAATATGTCTTCCATAATAATGGCTCAAGATTAAATGGATATGGAACGTTTTGAAACAAATCGGCAGCATAATCCGCAAATTTACTGAGTGAAATTCCTCCTAAACCACCTCCAACGCCGCCCAAACCATAATAAATTGCATTTTTTATTTTTAACATAAAATTCAACTAGACAGATAATTATTTATTTGTTACGCCAAATCGAGATTAATCCAAAATTGCAAAAATTCACTGCTTGTAATGATAACGGTAGCCAGAGTCCCTTCTAAGGTAGCCCTTGCTATATAGGAAAAGCGCTGCAACTATGACGATGGCGATGATTACAAGTCCTGCTTGCGTCCCAGAATTGGAAATGTCGAACCCGGTTGCAGGATTGGTCTGGGCTGCTGAGACGGTTGATGAAGTTTCTGTTGGAGTTTGAGTTGTCTCTGAGGTTGTTGAGGTAGTTGAGGAAGCTGAAGTTTCGGATGAAGTTGCGGTTGTAGCAGATGCTGCAGATGTTGATGATGTTGATGTTGTTGAAGTCGTTGTCGTGACGCTAGTCTGGCTGCAGTCGAAAGGCTGGTTGTTACGATAACACTGAACTGCGACGCTCATGCCCATTCCTACTGGCTGCGCTTCCTGACCCAAGACAAAAACAATAGAGGAAAGAAAAACTACCGACATTGTCAAAGATAAAATCAATTTTCTCATGTTCTTCAATTAATTATTCTGTCTAGAAACAGTAAAATAGATTACCTTGTAGCTAGTCTGAATCAATCCTCGCTAATAGAGTAAAACCTGATGAAAAACAATCCTATTGAAAACAGTATAACGGCAGTAATAATTGTTGAGATATTTGAAAAGGGGTCTGCGATTGACATAAGTCCCAAAGCGATGCCGCTTACTGAAAATATCATTCCTACGATAAGCGAAATAGTTTTTAATAGATTTATTTTACTTTTGAAAAATCGCATAACTATTCTACCAATAAATTCTGTAAAGAAGAAGTAAAATAGATTTCCTCTCAAATCATAGCAACATTGCTGCTATTCAGCTTTCTATTCAATTTTTTCATCTGCATTTTCAATTCAGAAACAGAAAATCCGCTTGAAATCATGTCAGCGATTTTATTCACAGTCTTTAATTCTTCTTCATTGAAATTTTTTTGCGTCGTTATGTCCCATGTATACTTCATTTTTGTTTGTCGCATCTGCATTTTCTTGCACCTTGTCTTGAATGAAAAATAAAATTCCTCCGCGATTTTTTCGCTTCATGGGAAGGCCTTTGTTTGTGATCGAAGGCCCGAAACGATCTTATCCGGGTGCTCTTTCTTTCTTTTTCTTAACAATACTATGACGCGGAGGGTATATCCTGTTTGTGAACGGAAAGTCTGGACGTGAAGTCTACATATGAAATAGAAAAAACTTTTTCTTGAAAATTTTTGAATTATAGCAAAAATCATTCATAACATTTCAGTATTTGGCAAGTTTCTGAAATGAGAGTCTTTTGTTAATATTTTTAAACCAAATAATAAGGCTGTCGACAAAAGAAAAGAGTCCATCAAGCCCCAATTTTTAACTACTTTTTTTCTTTCGTAATTTAGTTTGCCTGCATTAATTACAATTATTTCTTCCAAATCAATCACTTTAGAGCCTTTCTTAATTCCTTCTAAATATGGCATAATTTTATTTTCCTGATTGTTTTTCAAGCACCAAAAAGTAATTTCAGCAAAAGTTACAATACTAGTAAAGTTTTCTTCAAGGTCTAAAATTTCTCTGACTTTCTTTCCTTTTTCTGTTCCTTGAAAGAATTCAATCCAAGCTGAAGTGTCGAATAACATTATTATCTGTCTATCCTATCTTCTCTATCTCTCACAAAAGGCTTGGTTCCCTTTGCAGTTCCAAAAAGTTTGAAAACCTCTTCCAGTCTTTTTTCCTTTAACAAGCTCACTTCCACTTTTTCCCCCTCTTTTATCTTTTCCTCCGTGGCAATTTCCTTCGGAATCAAAACGCCTAATGAAGTACCAACTTTTCGCACTTTTGCTTTAAACATTTTTGTCATACTCTCTTTATTATAATATATTATAATGATATAAATACTTTTCTTTTTTACGTAGTTTTCTTTGTCTACTGTTGCTTTCGCAGTTAATGTTATTGTATTTTTAGCACTACTCATAGTGGTGAAAATACAAAAATCATCGAGCTTAAAAGTTTTACTGTTTCTTTAATTAACAGTGTCAACATGACAGACTTCAGCGTTGCAGTCATAGCAGGAACTCAGATTGAGAATCTCATTCCAGTGTGGTTCTACATCTTCAGCGGACTTGCTTACTTCGCTGCCGCAGCAATCAGCCTCGCTGTCTGCTACTTCGCATTCCGCATCTACAGAACTACTGCGCAGAAAAAAATAATGCTCCTTTCAGTTGTTTTCCTCATACTAGGATTCGCATTCCTGTCGCTGACTGTTTCGAGCATCTACACATACTTCTATCTACCTTTCTTCAAAAACTTCTTGGGGATTTCTCTGACGCTTTTCAACAACAACGCGTTCACTCTGTATTATTTGCTGTCACTTTTCTCTTACATCCTGCTCTTTTTCACTTATTTTCCCGAAGACAGCAGAAAGAAACTTTACTTGCTCTACGTCCCGCTTTGGTTCTCCGGGGTCGATGGCTTCCACGTCGCATCCGTCATACTTCTTGCATTCGTCGTCTACCGCGCAGTGTATAACTTTTACAAATCAAAATCAACGAACACTTTCTTAGTTTTGCTTGCGTTCTCTCTCATGACTGTCTTCCACGTGACGATGTTGCTGCTTCCTTTCGACGTGACTTACTTCCTTGTGTCGCATTCATTGCTAGTTGTTGGCTTCCTTAGCCTGCTTGCAATGCTTATCCGGGTGAACAAAAATGGCAGAAGTGGAAAGAGAAGAAAGTAATTTTCAAGCCACTGAAGGCGAGAAGACTGAGAGAAGATCGAAGCTCGCAATTTTTTCCGACATACTGAGAGTTATGCAGAGGAACAGCGGTTCTGCTCGATCGACACAAATTCTTTACGGCGCAAATCTTTCGCACAAGAGGATGATGCAGTATCTGAAAGAGATGATGGAGAAAGGTTTTGTTGAGTCAGCAAGTGTGAAAGGAAAAATTTCTTACAAAATGACGAATAAAGGCCAAGAATTTCTAAACGAAGCAAGAAAGGTCAAGCAGTTCACTGAAGCTTTTGGAATAGAAATATAAAAGGTAAGTTCACCACCTTAAGTGGTGGTAAGAGTTTATCCTAGTAAACTGTACCTAGGAAATTCAATGAGCAAACTACCATTTTACCGACAACAGACTCCTTTCACTTGTTCTTTGGCATGCTTGCGAATGGTTCTAGAAAGCATAGGAATGAAAATGAGTGAAATAGAATTATCGAAAATTGTTGATTTCAGACCTGTGAGAGGATTCTCTCCAAAAATGATGGAAAAACTTTGCGAAATTATTAACATCGATTATGAATATCATTTCGATTCTTCGTTGCAGGAAATAAAACAGAATATTAAAAAAGGATTTTTTCCTATAGTTCTGATCAATCCAAGTAGTATTTACAATCTACCAGAAGAAGAACATGGACATTACATTGCAGTAAAAGATATTACTGAAAAAAAGATAATAATTAATGATCCCGATCAAGAATATGGAAACGAAAACAAGGAAATTGATTTGAAGAGATTTGACGATGTATGGAAAAGAAGACATAGGCTAATTTTTTTGATAAGAGGCGAGCGAAAATGATAGACAAGGAAAAGGCGTACGAAATTGCAGATAAATATCTGATAGAAAATGTCGGTAATTTGGTCGGACCTGGAAGGCCATTTTTTGATGACAAAATCAATGTTTGGATAGTTCCCATTTTTCACAAATCTAAAGTGGCTACCTTTCCTTTAAGTGATATGGTCATTAATTCTGAAGGCAAAATAATTTATACGCCAACGGCAGAACAGCTTGTGGAGATTGGTGAAAAGAAATTTTCTCAGAAAATTGAATTGAAACATTAGATTTTGAATTCTCAATTGAAATTTTCAATTAAATTTCAAGTTCGAAACAACCATGTTGGAAATTCTGAAAACATCGTCAGCAGAATTCTGCCCGCCAGTTAGAGTTGCTTTGCCGTCAACTATCTCGAGCACAAAAGTTCAGCAAGCAATACTGTTACAGTTTGCCCAATTTATAGCACGCTGAAGCAAAATTTTCCCGTTGTTTGCCATATTCGCCTTGTCGAATTTTCCTAGCCATCCGATGAAGATGTAGCGGCCTTGAGATCCAGAATCGGGGACGTAGAACATCGTGGAAAGTGCTTGATCTACTCCCTTATAGCTTATGACAGCTCCGTTAACTAGAGATGATGCAAGCGGAAGAGGAAGAGAAACCATGCCTCTGTTCCTATTCGCCACAACGGCTGGTGATGTGAGCCCGTCAAAAAATAAGCTGCTGATTGCAGAACTTATTGTCGTGGATAGTTTAGTCTTCACAGAATTTTTTGTGTTGGTGATGTATCCGAAAGTGGAAGCTGCAGAAATCTTTCCCGAATCAGGAATTTCTACAAAACCAATACCTCCAGACTTGTGAGCGTTGTATATATTGCTGCCAGCAGGAATGGTGCAGGATTTTGATGAAGTGCAAATGATAACATTGTATTGACTCAAATCGACGACATTAAGCCAGTTCTTCAGCGAGTTGAAACTGACTGAATATCCGCTTTTTCTCAGGAATTTTATAAAATCTATGTCATATTTTGAATTGCATTTGTCGCTGCTGCATATGAAGGCAATGTTGCCATTCGGCAAAGTATTGTCGTTGCTCCCTCCGAAGTACGCATCTCCGTATTTCAACCATTTCAAAGTGTTGTTGAAAATTCTCTCACCATCAAAAGTGAGATCGCTCATCGATGACGTGACAAAAAGACCGAGATAAGCATACCTGCTGTGACTGACACTTTCCTTTACTTTGAAAATTGTTGTCAGCTTGCCATCGCTGGAATTTCCAATCCATTTCACTTCATCATTTATATTTTTGCTCTCGACTCCGAATGACTGTTTGCCGTTGACAGCTATTCCAGATTTGGCAACTCCATTCGTGATGTAATCGATGTTGTAAACCAGCTGCTGATCGGAGAAACTCTTTGCAACAGCTTTTGAAACATAATCAAAGGAAAACGCTGCTTGAGCGGCAGCACTTCCAGGAATCTCAAGGAAAGGTTTCTTGCCTAAGAAATGCTCGTTGTAGAGAGTGGAGTTGAAACCGATTCTGCATGCGCTCCCTTCATCCACGCAAGCGATAATGTCATACTTGTCAAGGTCGCTTGCAGTCCATGACTTGTAGCTTTTGCCTGTAACATCCCACCCCTTCATTCTGAATAATATCCAAATATTTCTTTCGGCCTTAGTGTTGCAATCATCTCTGCTACACACGAGCGCAATTTTTCCTTCGGTCGGAGTTGGGAAAGTGATTATATTCGTGTTCGTGACTCCTCCGCAATTGCTCACATTCAAGCTTTGAGGTCCGTTAAGTTGAGGTGGTGCTGAAGAAATTTTTTTCCCAACAATGCCTATGTAAACAAACGGATTGAAGTATTGAGGTGCGCCGTCGGCGAATTGATAACTGATGCTGAGCTTCCCTACTTTGTTATCCCCCCCGATCCAAACTTGCAGCGGCAGGGTCTTGACGCTTTTTGGCGGAACGCACACTGCTGGCGAGTAAACGTAATCTTTTATGTTGTCGGCAGGGTCCAGCCTAACAACGATTGTCTGTTTGTCGTCAAGATTGTGAATTTGCGCGTTGTAAGTTATCAGCAGAACATCGTCTCCTAGATAGTTCGAACTATCGACAATGAAAATTCCTCCCAACGAGCTTATTGGGACTCCTTCGTCTGTCCGCAATACAGGACTTGCACTAGCAGACACTGATGCAACTGAGAGAGAGAACATTACTAAAAATGATAATGACAGAAACGATAATGATAGAATTAGTGATAATGGCAGAATTGCGATTTTTTCTTTTTTCATTTTTTCATTCATCCCATTCATTTTTTTTATTTTTATTTTTTACTCATTTTTTTACTTGCTTTTTTGTGACGTTCGATGCTGGTTCCTCTGTTTGTTTAAGAAAAAGAAAGAAAAGAGGGAAAGAAGTCAAATTTTTGTTCGTACTTCCTTCCGGTACTTACAAAGCTCTAGCGTAGACTATCATTTCACCTTGATCGAAGGTTCCAATGCATGGCACTGGATAGCTTAATCTGAACCAGCACTCTGCTGAGGAATCAACGGTCAAGTAGTTGGCATCGCTGTATGCGCCAGTCAATAGTGGACTTGCACCATCACACGATGTTTGAGTACACGATCCAGTGTCATCAGGTCTTGTGACGAGACTCCATGGATTGTTGAATACAGTTCCAATCTTACATCTGTATTCCATTTGTGTCGCTACGTCGATGATGTTTGTGGCAGGGCACTTGGCCAAACCTTCCTCTGAAACCAGATTGGTTACAGCTAGGAATGGAACTAGTACAACTCCACCTTCTGCCTTGTTTGTTATGCTAAGGTAGTTGGTTGAGTAGACTGTTTGTCCTGCAGAACCATCCTCGAACACTATGGCACCGCCGTAAGATGGAGTGATGTCAAGACTAATCTCTGGGTTGAACCAGATCTGGTCTTGTGCGCCAATGGCGTAATATGCTCCGCCTAACTCAGTGACCATCACATCTATTGGAAGTGGTCCGCTATCGCTTGAAGTTGCTGTATAGACACACTGGAAGAGCTTGTCGAATTTGTTGTTGAGTCCATCGTCAGTTCCAGCAGTCTTTGCTGGAGGTATTACCGCCAAATCGTCATCGATTGGATGGCCAAACCAGTTAACACCTGTTGTTGTAAGTTCACCTGATGTGGAATCATATACTAGGAGGTTCGTGTTCAATCCGCCACCACCATTTGTGATGTCGTCACACAATGCACCAACATGTCCATTGACTTCCAGTACTGCTGGCAAGTCAATAGCCTCAACTCCTGCTGTGTCTCTTACTGCAACTAGCACTGCCATTTGTTCTCCTGTGAACAGGTATTGATTGAACCTGTCACCGAAAGCTTCGACACATCCCCTTTGTGATTCACCTTCACCTGATATTTCAGATGGAGGCACAGAAGCACCCAAATCAAAGTTGTCAGTTCCTGAGAAGCTACCAGACTTGTGATGGGTACATATGTCAAAGGCTTTCTTTATGAGATCTACTTCTAGATGACCGCTTGGACTAGACACGACAGGAGCTGCATAAACTCCTGGGACTGTCGTAGTAAGCAGCGCAACTAGAACCGCTAGTATAGCACCGGATAAGATCATTTTTCGGGAATTCATCTTATCACTTTAAAGAAGTTCGCAAGGAAACTATTTATAGACATTACTTGTTACTCCTTAATGGTATTACTATAAACTATAAACATTTCTTCTACCTTCCAGAAAAATCCTTTCTATCTCTTGAAAGGCACGAAAATAGGAATTTTTTTCCATTTGCATGAAATAAAAGACTCGCTCGCAGAAAAATTTTTTTAAGTCTGACTAATCTTTTTCTGGAATAAGTTTGAAGCCTATTTTTTCCTTCAGAAATCTGAACTTCTCCCCAGGCTTTATTTTTTGCTCTGTGACTATCTCTTTCGGTATCCTTATGGCAAGAGCGGATCCCCATTTAGAGACTTTCGCTGCCTGAGCTCTTCGCCATTTTTTGTGTTTTAGCGCAAGTTCTTCTAGCTGTTCCATATCCAATATCTCATTTCCGCATTTCTGGCACTTCCAATGTCTGTACTCGACTCCAGGCTCATACTCGCCTCTAACTTCTTTCATCTTTCCTCTGCACTCCCAGCAACCTCTATCTTTCATATTTATCGCCTTCGACCGTGAAGATTGTTATTTTGCCTGGCATCTTGATTTCGCCAACGCAAATTATTTTACCCCTTTTATACTCGTTGATAAACAACATCCTGCCCCCGCCAAATCTTTCAATTCTGCCCGTTTTTAGTGTAGCAACAATCATATCCGGATAAATTTCTCTTTCTTTTGCTTGCTCAAGGGCATGTTTTGAAAGTTCTATTTCCCAACCATTTCTATATATCATAAGATATCACAAGATATATAAAGATATCTTTTTACTTCATTTTTCAATTCGATTCACAGTCACTAAAAAATTCACTTAAACAACACGATATTATGCATTTAGAACAACTGGCGGCGGTAAATTTTTCACTTCACTTTTTTACTTTTCTTAGAATAAATAATCTTGTCAGTTAATTTTCCGTTTTTTATTCGTACATTTGCAGAGACATATTTTTTACAGCGAGGACAGACGTTATGCATTTCTATTTCTCCGTCTTTGATTATTGCTTTGTCAAATTTTAACTTACCGCCCCTTTTGTAAATATTCATCAAACATTCTGTTGCCTTGGTTTACCATGTGCCTTCCTCATCTTGACTCGGCTTAACCCCTTCAAAATTGCAGAATGGACATTTGAATGGCAATACAATCCAATCGAACAATCCCATAAAATCACTTAAAATTAAATGTGAATCTTTAAATATAAAAAGATATAACGCTAAGAATAGGAAAAATAATTTGGAATTTGATGTATGCAATACATGAAAACAAAGTTGTTATAATAAGAATTGGGATTGGCGAAAGAAAATGAAAGCAATTAGCATGGTTATGGAAAAATTAAAAGAGACGGAATTAAAAAGCTGTCCTGTTTGTCAGGGCAGAGTGAAGAAAATAATAGAAGAAAGAAATGGAATAGCCATAGCTGGATATAAGTGCGAAAAATGTGACGAAATGTTCTTTCCGAGTGGTGAAATTGTTAGATACGAAATTTTGTCTGGAAGAAGAAAACCTGTGAGAAAAATAGGTAAAGTTGGAAACAGCATAGTAATACGAATACCCTCTAATGTTGCTAAGGAATTTGGCATAAAGAAAGGATATATTGCTTATTTTGAAAAGAAAGGACACGAAATTGATATTAAAATTCTGCATAAATGATGGTTCTATTTAATAGAATTTGACCATCGAGGCTTTCTGAAATAATATTTTTCTTTGAGCTTTACAATTTTTTTGTCTTTTATTTGATACGTGATACCATCATAGACTACATCATTTACAATATGATTAAATTTTTCTGCGATTCTTTCGGGATTTATTTTATTCTTTTTCATATCTGATTCTCCCACTAAATAAAAAGCCATATCCATTATGTCGCTAACTTCTTTCAGAGTCAGAGGAATTCTAGCAAATTTGTCTTTCTTTTCGATTATTAATTCTATTTTCATAACGATCTTTTAAAATTTTGACTATTAATTCAATTAAATTTATCTCTTTTCTCATAAATTTTTACAAATGTTTTACTTTCTTAGAACGTAGCAGATGCGACATCCTTTTCTCAAGTGTTTCTATATCATTTTCCAATTTCTGCATACGGTCTATCATTCTGCTCATCATCTCGGCAAGAAAAGCATAATTTTTTTCTAGTTCAATCATGCTTAGAGACTTGGGAATCGCTATTCCTGTTATGATCTGCTTGACGGCTTTGCTTCCTGTGTCAAGCTCTTTCCTTTTTCTTCCCAGCAAAGAGAGCTTTCTCATGAGTATATGTTGGTAATATTATGCTTAAAATGTTTTGATTTTTTGTTGATTTTATCTCGCGCATGGAGGATTGCCTGAAACATAATATGTAGATGTTGATGTTGGTTGTAGTAGTTGTGTTGATTGTACTAGTTGCTGTGTAAATATCTCTGGAGAATTAGTTGTGGTGCCCGTACAATGCCTTGCGTTACACGATCCTATAACGCAACTGTAAGTGCATGGTTGATCAGGATTCAAGCACATACCTTTGCCATAATTGTTTGTGTTTGCTCCGCATGTCCCACCGCATTTGAAGCATCTAGTGCAACCGGCTGTTATGCTACATTGAGTGACAGGACAATTGTTACAATTCACATTTATATTAAGAGAATCTTGCTCTCCAGCTCCGTCAAATTTTTCATCTCCATTTAAATCAATGCATGCAAAAATTGTTGGAGTGCCAAGGTCGTTGAGTCTAGCCTTACTCATACAATTTCCGTTTTCCAGATTACAACTAGCAATTGTGGGACCGTCACAACTACCAGTCCTAAAGTAAACTTTTTTCTTGTCACAAAAAGTTGTGAATGGCTGGATTGACGCGCTGACATTGAACCTTATATCAGGACAAGCTTGAACATTTCCTTCAAATTCAATTTGTCCGCTGCAAACTTTTGGAATGCATTCGCCAGTGTCGCTCGAGCAGTACGTTCCAGTCGGACAGGTCTTTGCCTGCCTGCGGCCAGTGAAAGCAAAAGTTTCGTTTACGACAACGCTCGTACACTGGCTAGGAGTGCACAATCCTTCCTTGCATTGCTGCTTGACCTGCTCGCAAATCTTGCACGGGTCGTCCGGACATGTGACCCATTGCTTCTGAGTCGTGTTCATGCATTTGTCAAGAACGCTGCAGTCTTGCGTGTTGTAGTTACATCCGCACGTGTTGCTGTTGCATGTTCCGCTGTTATAACGAGTTGTGCCGATACATTTCGGCGGGCAGTCCAAACCAGAATCGCATTCAGCCCCGCAGCTTCCAGCTAGACAATTGTAAACGAAATTATTTTCCTGACAGAGACAGTTGCTGTCACAATTTCCAAAATTGTCTCTCGTTCCAGTCTTGTTGCCAAAACAAGTTGTGTTAGTCTGAGAGCAGAAAGCATTGTTGTAAGTATTTGGAAGCTCGCATTGCTCTGGCGGCGTAAGTATTCCATCCCCGCAGAAAAGTGTTGGAGTTGTTGTAGTGGTTGTAGTTGTGGGTGTTGTAGTGATGGTTGTTGTGGAAGGGGGTGGAGGGGCAGTGGTAGTTGTCGTAGTCGGAGTCCCGCAAACAACTTTTGTTCCTGTATAACAACCTTGTTGGACATAACCTAGAGAGTTCTTGCAGTCAGGTGGAAGGGAGGAGCAAGATGCTGAAG
>Ga0315280_10000278_pt1 | contig 96137 bp, 73 predicted proteins | sample YL17G06_40_MG_FD_203697 | JGI IMG/M metagenome (GOLD analysis project Ga0315280, IMG submission 203697) | Sediment microbial communities from Yellowstone Lake, YNP, Wyoming, USA - YL17G06_40 | ecosystem: Environmental > Aquatic > Freshwater > Lake > Sediment | place: USA: Wyoming | collected...
TTGCCGATGGCGATTTTCATAACGCCGGCGTTTCTATCCGCGACATAGACAAAGTCGCCGCTGAGAACGACGGAGTTGGAAAAGTCACCGGACGGGAATGAACCCGCAACTTTGGGCGCAGCGGGCTTCCGGATGTCCAGGATGTGAAATCCCGTGTCGCTGTTAGCCAGATACGCGTAATCCCCCTCGACGGCCAGGCCGTAGGTGAACCGGGGCATTTTGTAGGAGCCTGCGACCGACGGCGAGAGCGGGTTAGTGACATCTATCACGAAAAGACCGGCATTGTCAGCCGTGAGATAGGCGTAATTCCCCCGCACCACGATCGTGCGGGGCACGCCCCCGGGCGCATTCAGCATGCGGGCAGGTTTGGGTTTGGAGGGATCGGCGATGTCGAAAATTCTCACTGACCAGCGGTCCGTGACATAGGCGTATCGGCCGCTTACGGCCAGGCCTTGAACTCCGCGGAAGATGCTGGTCATACCGACAGAATCGGGGCGGGCCGGGTCGGAGAGGTCAAGGACCTGCAGGCCTGACAACTCACCGACCGCATAGGCGTATCGGTTTTGAATAGCGGCTGCGATGATGGAACTGGGCGTAAAGAACATCCCGACCGTTACAGGTTTCTGAGGCGCAGAGATATCCATGAAGAAGATGCCCGAGAAATAATCCACGACGCAGGCGAGATTCCCTTCGAGGACCACTCTCCAGCCTTCGTTGTACATTGTATATTTGTTGGTCGAGACGACGATGGGCGCGGCGGGGTCGGCCACATCGAGAATTTGAAATCCGCCGTCGTAAAGACTGCCGACGCAAAGGTATCTCCCGTCCATGGAAACGCTGTGGGCATAGCCGGAGGCGCTCAACGAAGCAACCTGCCGGGGCGCGGACGGCGCGCTGACATCGATAAATTTGAGACCGGAAGAGCCGTCGGCGATAAAGGCGTAATTTCCAGAAAGGGCGATCCCCTCGGACATCCCGTCGGTGTCCAGAAACCCGACGGGCGCGGGCTTTACCGGGTCTTTGACGTCGACAATCTGGAGCCCGGCGCTTCCGTCGGCGATATAGGCAAGTTTTTCCCGCAGGACGATGCCCATTGATTCACCGGGTGAGTCCCACGCTCCCGCCAGTTTTGGAGCCGCTGGGGTGCGGATATCGACGACGGCCAGACCGGCGGGACCATCGGCCACAAAAGCGTAGGATCCGGCCACAACGACATCCCGGGCGTCCCCGTCGGTGTCCAGCCTTCCTCTGAGGACGGGGTTTTTTGGGTCGGAGACGTCGACAATATTCAGTCCTTTGTCGCCGGAAGCCACAAACGCCAATGACTCTTTGACCTCGATGGCGAACCCTCCGCCGAGATAAACCTGCGAAACCCGAACCGGCTTTTTCAAGTCGGAGATATCCAGGATGACGAGGCCGTTCATGAAAGCGCAGTAGGCGAGTTTCCCTTGAATGTCGATATCGTGGGCTTTTGTCCACAAGGCCGATCCCACGTAGGAAAGCGTCTTGCCCTGCTGGTCGCGGCCGGATATTCCTGGGATAACGTTCAGAAGAAGCAGGACAAGGACTCCGATTCCGAGTCTTGATTTAAACATTTTCTCCCCCTTCGTCCTGCTCAGATCATGACGCTTTCGGACCAGCCCAGCTTGATCAGCTCGATCTTGTTGAGATCGCTCGTGCCGATGCCGTATTTTGTGTCCGCGAGCTGGATGTGCTTGGGAACGGGCGGCAGCTGCTGGCCGGGACCGAATTCCTGGCGTCTCTTGGCCTTGATCAGTTGCAGGCCGATGGTGTCCACGGCCACCGGGTCTTGCCCCACGATCAGGCCCTTGTAGTTCCAGACATAGCGGCGGCTGAAATGGTGAGGTCCGCGGCCGTGGAACTGGGGCGTCAGGGCGCAGAGAACGTTCAGCCGGGTCTTTCCCTTGACCTGGGGCAGATTGAAGAGAGAGCCCAGGGCCGCGCAATTGTCGGGATGATACTCCGGCTGGGTCGCCCCGAACATGATGTAGTTCTTGATGCAGCCCGACATCCCGGCCAGGTAATGAGTTCGGATGGGACGCGTATTGATCAGGGCCGTGGACTTCACGAAGACCGGGTTCGTTTTCACGTCGTGGTCGTCGATCCCGATATTCTCCTCCTTCACCCCTGCGTCCAGGAGGCGGCGCTTAATCGCCTTTTCGACTTCCGGGGGGGTCGGCAGATAGGACCAGACGTTGCTCTTGATGCCGACGATGTCATCGGGCTTGACCAGCAGGCGGAAGGCCGCCGCCGGGTTGCTCTGGTCCAGGAGCTTCATAACGGCCTCGTCCAGCATCTGCTGGATGACCGGTCCGTTGAACTCGGAGTTTTCATCCAGAGCCTCGGCATGGCGGATGAGGATCACCCTGGACTTTTTCGCCTGAGGCTGAGGATTCCGGGAAAACTTGACGGCTGTTCCCAGGACGGCGAAAGAGGAGCCTCGGATGAAATCGCGGCGCGTCATCTGAGATTTCATATCTGCCTCACTTCTGGGGAAATCGTATGGCGGAGTGCAGGGTCTTCGCGTATTCTTTCGACGGCGCTTCGAAGACGACAGCCAGATAATTTCCCCAAATGCGAGCCATCGTCCACTTCCAATTTTCGGTCAGGGCCGCCGCTTCCGGGCCGGCCCCCGGGAGACAAGCTTTAAGGAAGGACTCGTAAGCTGCCCGCGCGCGAGGCTCATCCGGGTAGCGGACGACGAGAATGTCCCCCGTTTCCGCCGGGCTCGCTGCATATTCGGCGAAGACGCAGTCTGTGTTTCTTCCCAGGCCGAGGATGTTCTCGCTGGCTACGAAGAACCGGTTGTTCAGGTTCACGGCGGCGTGGAAGTAGCTCGTCCGGTTTTGCTTGAAGCCGGATTCCGGAAGGCATTTGAGGAGGTCCGGGACCGGGCCGGGCGGGCCGAGAAGCGGAACGACTGCCTTCCCCAACTCGAGGATGGCCTTTTCCGCCCTCTTTTCGTCGCCCGCGGCCGTGATCGAGACGAAGAAGCGGCCCTGCCGGACCCTCAGCAGGCCGTACCCGTATTCCGATTCCTGGCCGATTCCGGCCTCTGGGTCCTCCCGGTCGCAGGAAAAGATGCCGAAGGCTTCCTCGGAAGAGCCCATGTCGTAAATGTCGAGGGCGATTTCCTCCTGAGACGGGTTCCGGAACTTGCGGACGAATGCGTTCCTGAAATCGAAAGCCAGATACACCTCTGCGCCCCCGTCCATGTAATCGTAGATAGTTTTCCGGTCGTAGACCGCGTCTTGACCGACGGCCTCCCAATCAAGGATTTTTTTGGGAATCGACTGCGCCAGGTCTTTCATGTCTCCTCCGGCGGTTGAGATGATGAAAAAGAGAACCCACACAGGAAACAATTTCAACAACTTCATCGGTATCGGCCTCTCAATTTCGCTTCTGCTCTCCTGCGATCGAAACGATCGCTGCCGCCAGGTTTATTTTGTTTCCTGCACTTTAACTTTCAACGGAATTTTGGTCTCTTCTTCTTCCGTTGTTCTCTTCCGTTTAAACGCGAGCTTATCGGCGATTACGTAGAAGGAAGGTACGACGATCAGGCTCAAGGCTGTGGCGACGACCAATCCGCCGATGACAGCGATGGCCATGGGCATGCGGATCTCCGAGCCAGGGCCGATGCCAAGGGCGGGAGGAATGGCCGCCATCAAAGTCGCTGTGGCCGTCATCAGGATGGGCCTGAGGCGGATCGGGCCGGCCTTTTGCATGGCCTCTCGCGCCCCGAAACCCTGCGACCTGAAATTGTTGGCATAATCCACCAGGATGATGGAATTCTTCTTGACGATTCCCATCAACAGCAAGAGGCCGATCATGCTGAAGATGTTCAGCGTCTGACCCGCGAGCAAGAGAGCAAAAGCCGCTCCGGCAATGGAGAGGGGGAGAATGGTAATAATAGTGACCGGGTCTTTATAGGAATTAAACTGGGAAGCCAGAATCATGTAGGCGATGGCGATTCCCAGGAACAGGGCAAAAATAAGGCTGCTTATGGACTCGCGGAAGGCAACGCTCGCGCCGCCCAGCACGATGCGGTTTCCCATCGGCAGGCCCTTGCCCAGGTTTTCCACATACTTAATGGCCTCGTTCTGAGAATGCCCCGGGGCCACGTTGGCAAAGATGGTGATGGCCCGTTCCCGGTCGCGACGGGTGATGGCCTGGAGCGCGGGTTGTTCGTGATAAGAGACAAGCGAAGACAGCGGTATGAGGTCACCCGGGCGCGTCCGCACCCGCAGCCGGGCGATATCCTCCGGACGCGACCTCTGCGAGGCCAGAAGCTTTAAACGGACATCGATTCGCCGCCCTCCGGTGCTGTATTTGCCAACCCGGATGCCGCCGACGAGGGCGTTGAGCGTCGTGGCGACATCATCAATCGAAACCCCCACATCCGCGGCCATGGCCCGGTCAGGAGTAACGCGGAGCTCGGGCATACCCAACTGATAGTCGGTATCCAGGTCAACTACCAGGCCGCTCTGCGCCAGCTGGTCCATCATCTGTTGGCTGAAGAGGACGAGCTGGTCCCAATTCGAGCCTCTGACGGAGAACTCCACAGGGAAGCCGCGCTGCGCTGTAAACCCCTGCTGGGACAGGTCCTGAATCACGGCCCGCAGACCGGGAATGGCATTCAACTCGCGGCGCAGGCTACCGGACAATTCAGCCTGGCTCATCTTGCGCTGCTTGGGAGGGACCAGAGTCAGATACATTCTCCCCGAGTTCACTCCGCCGCCGCCCATGCCGCCAACAAAAGAGAAGAGTTGAACGACCTCCGGCCTCCCGGCAACTACAGTCTCAGCCTTCTGGACCAGTTTATCCGTTTCGGTGATGTCAGACCCGACTGCCGTCTGCACTCGGATGGCAATCCGGCTCAGGTCCTGGGACGGCACAAATTCTCCAGGCAGTATTTTTAGGATGATCAGGGCAACGGCAAAAAGGAGCGCTGCCAGAACCAGGATGAGACCGGGACGCCGGAGTCCCCGTCCCAAGACGGTGGAGTATTTCTTTTCGAGCCAGCGGAAGCTCTGGTCGACGACAAGGCCGAGACGGCTGCGGCCTTCGCGCGATGTCTTCAAGAACTGAGAACAGCGGGCCGGGGCCAGGGTGACAGCCTCAACGTAAGATAGCAGAACGGCCAAGCACAGAGTGATGCCGAACTGAAGGAAGAATCGGCCGATGATGCCCTTCATGAAAACGACCGGGACAAAGATGGCCACAACGGCCAGAGTCGCGGCCAATGCCGCAAAAGCGATCTCTTGCGTTCCCTCCAGGGCCGAAGCGACACGGCCTTTGCCTCCCTCCCGGTGGCGGAAGATATTCTCCATGACCATGATGGCATCGTCGACGACAATGCCGACGGCCAGAGCCAGGCCGAGAAGTGTAAACGTGTTGAAGGTGAAGTGGAGAAAATAAATAATGGCGATCGTCCCCATCAGGGACATGGGGATGGCCAGGATGACATTGAGGGTGCTGGAAAACGAGCCGAGAAACATCCAGCAGACGAGCGCGGTGAGGAGGACAGAAAGGATTAATTCGAGTTGAATCTCTTTTACCGAATCTTCGATAAACTTCGTGGAATCGAAGACAACGTTGGCCGTCATCCCTTCCGGGAGTGTCTTCTCGATTTCGGCGAGCTCTTGCCTGGCCGCTCTCGCGACGGCGACAGCATTTGCTCCCCGCTGTTTTTTCAGCCCGATTCCCTGGGCCGGCACTCCGTTGACCCGGGCGACGCGGCGGATATCTTCAAACCCGTCCTCGACCAGGGAAACGTCGCTGAGATAGATCGGGCTGCCGTTGACTTCGCGGACGACGAGATGCCGGAGCGTATCCAGGTCGAGGGCTTCTCCGAGGACCCGGACATTCACTTCGCGCCCCTGGGTTTCCAGGCGGCCGGCGGGAAGCTCGATGTGCTCCCGCTGCAAGGCTGTGATGATATCCCCGACCGTCAATCCTTTTTCATCGAGCTTGGTCGCATCCAGCCAGATGCGCACATTCCGGTCTTGGACGCCCATGGTCGTAACTTCGCCTATGCCCGGAATCGTCTGCAATTTTTCTTTGAGATTGTATTTTACGTAGTCGCTGAGAATTCGCAGCGGAAATGGACCGGCCAGAGAAATCATCATGATCGGCTGATCCTCCGGGTTCGTCTTGGCGATGGTCGGCGGGTCGATATCTCGGGGCAGCCTTCTCTGGGCCTGCGACACCTTGGTCTGGACGTCCTGCAGGGCTAGGTCGACGTTTCGCGACAGGTCGAGCTCGACCGTGATGGAAGCTGATTCCTGCCGGCAGACCGAGGTCAGCGACTTCACCCCTTCCACCTGGACGAGGGCTTCTTCGAGGACATCGACGACGTCGTTTTCGATGACCTCGGGGGCTGCTCCTTCCCAAACGACGGAAACAGTGATAGTGGGGAAATCGACATCGGGGAATTGACTGATGCCGATGCGCGAGGCTGCCACAACGCCAAAGACCACCGTGGCCGCCATAAGCATCCAGGCTAAGACCGGCTTTTTAACGCAAACTTCCGTTATCTTCATGGTCGGGCTCCTCTAACGGGGCTCCTTTTTCATCACTGGGTTTCCTGTGGCTTCTCGGGAGCCTTGGTCACCTTCACGGGCACACCGTCGCTCAGCGCTTCTCCACCGCGAATGACGAGTGTCTCTCCGGGCTTTAATCCGGAAAGAACTTCGACTTGACCGCTGGCTGTTCGCATCCCCAGAGTGAGGATTCTCTCCCGCGCGACGTTCTGTTCGACGACAAAAGCGACAAAACCGCGCTCGCTTGGCCTAACGGCGGTCTGAGATATGACCGGCACGGCCCTGGCGCTGCTCACTGGAACCGTAATTTCCGCAAACGCTCCAGGCCTCAGGGCCTGATCGTTGGTGTCATGAACCTCCGCGGTTACATCGACCATCCTGCTGACTTGGTCAGCCGAAGCGGCGACATGGATAATCTTCGATTCGAATTCCTTTTCGTTATCTCTTAGCGTAAAAAAAGCCTTCATGCCTCGATGGATCTGTCCGGCCTCGCGCTCCGGGACCTTGAACCGGAGCAGCAAAGGATCGCGGCGGACGAGAGTCGCCAGGACCATCCCGGTCTGGACATACTGGCCGGTCTCGACGGTCCGCGTCTGGATAATCCCCGAAAAGGGGGCCCGGACATAGGCGTCGCGCAGGTTGACATTGGCTTGATTGAGAGCGGCCTTTGTTTGGGCCACATCAGATTTAGCCAGGCGAACCTTCGTCCGCCAGGTTTCGAGCTCTTCTCCCGGAATGAGTCCAGGATTTTCGTTGATAACCGCTTCGCGGCGTTTCAGCCCAGCTTCAGCGTCAGCGAGACCGGCTTCTGCCTTTTCATAAGTAGCCTGGGCCGCCTCGACGGCCAGGCGGTAACGCTCGGTTTCAATCTCGACGAGGACCTGATTGACATTGGCAAAGTCACCCTCTGAGAACAGAACGCGATCGACAACGCCCGAGACGCGCGCCGTAACCTGAACTTGCTCGAAGGCCTCGATCGACCCGACAGCGTTAACTGAATAGACGAGAGACTGAGCTTCGACCTCTTCGACTTCAACCGGGTAGGTAATTTTCGACCGTTCGTAGAGCAATTTTCCTTTTCCGCCCGGCTTTCCCGGAGGCGATTCCGTTGAGCCTTTTTTGCAGTGAATGAAAGAAAAACTCAATGCCAGAAACAACAAAGCGCATAATTTTATGAAGTTCTTGTTCAAAGTGACGGCTCCTTGCCAAAGGGGTCGAGCCCCAGGGCTGCTTCAAGATTGAGATAGGCAATGGCCAAGCCGTAGCGTTCCTGGACGAGAGTGACCTCGGCTTCAAAGAGGCTGACGTTGGCATCCGCCACCTGGAGGGCGCTGGCCAAACCCTGCCGGTAAAGCTCGGCGATCTCTTTCGCATTTCTTTTGGCGACTTCATTGGCGATATTGGCCTGCTTGAGAGAAGCGCGCTGATTGGTCAATGAGACCAGGGCCTCCCGGACCTCCAGGTCGACTCTGCGGAGACCGGCTTGGACATCCAGGTCTGCCAGATAGGCCAGCGATTTCTGCATGCTGTAATCGGCGTTCCGGGCCAACCCGTCGAAGAGAGTCCAGGACAAAGTAAGGCCGGCATTCCAGTTTGTGCTCCGGCCGGATAAACCCGGCTCATTGGTGTAGCGGTATTGGGCGTTTAAGCTCAGGCTGGGAAACCAACTCAGGGTCGGCCCGAGGGTCAGGGCGTGCTGGGCCTGGGCCCGGTAGCGCAGGGAATTCAAATCGAGGCGTCTGTTTTGAGATTCGGAAATCAGCGGCTCCGCTTCCAGGCTTTTCTCCTCGGCGGCCTGAAGTAAGAATTCGGGAATCTTGAGTTTTTTTGTCCTAATGCTTGGTTCATCCAGGAGATTGCCTAGCTGGAGATACGTCGTCTCCACCTGGCCTTGAACCTGGGTGATTGCCATCTCCGCCGTGGCGAACTCGAGCTCTGCCCGGGTGACATCGTTGACGCCCACCAGCCCCGCTGAATACCGTGCTTTGGCTGCATCATAGGCCTGCTTGGCGTACTCATAGCGGTGTTTCGTCGCCTCCAAGACCTGATCGACGCCCAGGGTCATAAGAAAGGCATTGCTGACCTCAAAAGCCAGTCTTCTCTTGCTATCAGCTGAAGCGTACTCTTCGGCTGTCCTGTCCGCCCTGACCTGCCGCAAGGTGGGGATACCGATAGGGTCGAAGATGGTCAAGTTGAGAGCGGCCACTCCGGATAAAGCGTTATAGTTCTGGACGATAATTTCCGTGCCCTGGACGACCCGTGTGACCTCAAAAGGCCTCCGGGTATAAACTCCGGTTGCCGTGATGGTCGGCAAGAAATAGGCTCTTGCCAAGGCCACGGTAGCTTGAGCGGCGCTGACCCGCCCGTCGGCGGCCAGGGACCGTTCATTCCTGGTCAAGGCCATTTGGACGGCTGTTTCAAGAGTCAAGACGTCCTCTTGGCCTTTTACCAGGGAGGGAAGCAGAAAAAGAATCAGAAAAGCGATACTTATCCCGCGCGGCTTCAACAAGTCCTCCTTCTCGGGAACTTTTTATCTAACTAAAAACTATATAGTTTAGTTTATTCTGGGTTTTTAGTCAAAATCGTCGCGGCCCCAGTAAGCATCTCCCTTTATGTGATTCCATTCGGCGCAGGATGCCGCCCTCGGCCCCCGCGCCCCGGGGAACCAGTCCCGTCGGTTCCCCCCGTCGGAGAATCCGACGGGTCCCCTCTCCGCTACGGGGGCTTCAGGGCGGCATCCTACGCCTATCATAAAGATCACATACTTGGAAATGCTTCCGCGGCCCTAAAAATGCCGCTAGAAATACGCGAAGGGTCCTGTCTCGGTTCGCTTCGGGCTAAGGAAGTGTGGGGGATGGACGGACTGAGAAAAACAGAGCGTCAGAATTTTAGCCCAAAGAGAAAAAAGTGTGCCCAACTGTCGGGGGCAATTTGCGGGTTTGAGATCATGATCATTTGATACTCGAAGATGAGGGCTATAGAACCAAAATTCAAGCCCGCTCCGGCCAGCAGGTGATAGGCGAGCTTTGTCTTGAATTGGCTGAAGGATTCTCCCTCGATTTCAGTGACAGACCAGGAGAGGTTTGGCCCTAGGCCTCCCCCTCCGTAAAGCGAAATAAAGGAAAATCTGAGACCGGTTTTGGCATTGATAAAAAAATTCATGTCCAAAACGGTCAGATCTATTTCGGAGTATTTCTTGTAATAAGGCTGCAGCTCAAACCCGAGGGCAAAATTGCGCTGAATCCCAAAATCGGAGCTGAGAGAGGCAATCCAGCGGTCTTCGCCAAACCCGAATTTAAGAGAGGTCCCCGAGAAGATCTTCTGAGGTGATTTTGTCTGCTTCTGTGGTTGTTGTGACTGTATTTCTTCTTTGGGCTGAGCCGGATACTTTTGTTCTATCGGTTTGGCCGGGGGCTCTGGTTCTTTGGGCTCCTCAACGATTTCTCTTTGTCCCTCCGTCATCTCCATAGGTGTCACCATGCTTTCGTGGATATAGCCATAAGACACCTGCCCGGTTTGATCGACGCTGAGCTTGATCTTGTACCAGGCGCCCGATTTATCTGCGACATCATAGATTTCGCCTTTAATGGCGACATTCAGGACTTCCGCGTTCAGGGCCGGCTGTGACCGGATGTCAGCGTAGTCAGTAATGACTTTGACTCGCAGAGGGGTCTGGGCCAAACAGAGAAGACTGAGGCCGAAGATGCCCAGCAGAAGAATAACCTTCTTTTGACTTTTCATAACATCCTCCGGGGTCCACCCCCAGCATGGAAATCATGCTTACCATAGGTAAGATGAATTTTCAAGACGGGGGACGTTCCCCGCAAGTATCTCCGTTTATGTGATTCCATTCGGCGCAGGATGCCACCCTCGGCCCCCGCACCCCGGGGAACCAGTCCCGTCGGTTCCCCCCGTCGGAGAATCCGACGGGTCCTCTCTCCGCTATGGGGGCTTCAGGGCGGCATCCTGCGCCTATCATAAAGATCACATACTTGGAAATGCTTCCAACGTTCCCTAAGCTGCTACCTCGGTTCTTTGCCTTTTAGACCTGACTCAGGTTGTCGCCTCAGGGCACCTCCCTCAATGCATATACCCGCCTCGCTTAGCCGCCTATATGGCCGTCAATTCTGGTTTAGAAGCGGCTCACGTTTTTCCAGGAGAGAGAGGTCGGCGCTGGCGGAGAGAGTAACGGGCCATTCCAGGAGTTTAGTCCCGGCCCGGCGCACGACCATAGCTCCGCTGATGTTGTAGTCCAGTCGATATTGTGTAAAGTAGCCATGGTCGATCAGAAAATTCACATTCCCCGAACCAACCCCTTTTCCCTCAAACGAGCCGACGGCCTCCTCGAGGTTCCGCGACCCGGAGAGAGTCACCGCGCAGGTTGCTGAGATCAAGGCCAGTCTTCCATCGGGCGAGGGGAGGACGAGGTTCAAAAGGAAAATGATATCGAACTCAACGGCCAGGTTCATGCCTTGGAAGGGAATGAGCATCCGCTTGTGATCCTTCCAGGAGTCGCCGACAGAAACAGGCCTGTCCGGATAGGACGGAAGGTAATTCCGCAGCACATCCATGATCGAAAAGTTCAGGACGTTCCGCTCCTCGAGTGCTGCGACATTCTTGACGTCGCGGATCCGTCCGGTTTTGTCGAAGATAACCTGCACGGGGTTCTCTGCCGTGGCCGCCAGGGTGAACTCGTCCAGTTCATCGAGAGCGTGGAGGGCAACCTGAAGGCCAGGACTTGTGAGCTCGGTGAAGACATTCTCTTTGCTCACCTGTCTTATAGCAACGTCGATTTCTCCGGAAGCTGTCGCGTTCAGGGAGAGGCTCTTGCCAAGAAAGCTTTTCCCCTCGGCACTCATCCGGCTGCTGAGGTTATAAATGAGGGTTTGCCCCGGCCCTGGGGAAAAAACGAGCGCGATACTTTTCTCTTTTTCTTGCCCGGCGGCCGCCAGCTGGTTTAAAAGGAGAAAAATAACGGTGCTGGCGACAGAGATAAGGACCCTCGGAGCGGGCCTGTATTTTCCCCTTGCCTTCATCGCCAGAAAACAATCCTCGCCACGGCTTTTCTTTTCAGGATGAGCCCTGCCATTCCCGGAAAAGCTGAAATTAACGGGTAGCGCTTTTCTGAAAAACCGCCCCGTTAGTTAAATTTCGAACGGGGTGTCCGCTTGGGGAACGTCCCCCAGCGATCAGCCTTTCTTTTTATAGCCGGCCGGCACTTGAAAGTCGTTCGCGCCGAGGTCAGCCAAAGAAAGTTCGGTCACCTCGGTGTGGTAGGTGAGCGCAGGCTCCTGGGCTCCACCTTGGGTTTCTGACGGTTTCTTCTTGAGGACTTTCTTGGCCAGCCCTCCAAACACCCCCTTGACGCTCTTGGGCTGCCCCTCCTGTTCCGCCTCTGCTTGGGCTTTCTGACCGGTTAAGTAGTATTTCCCGTCGGTGACCACAGGATACCCCTGAATTTTCTTCATCTCTCCGACAAACTTGCTTGTGTCCGGCTGAGCTTGGCCTTGACCCGGGCTCATCGAGTTGAGCAGGGCGAGCCAGCTTGTTCCGAGAATGTCCTGCTGCATCTTTTCCATATTGATTCCCATTTTCTCCAGGTAGGCCCGCGAAAATTGCGTTTCTTCTTCCCTGGCTTTCTCGAGCGTGCTAGAGTAAGGCGTTGTCCAGACCAGGCTCTCCAGGCGGCTGGAGCCTTTATCGCCCGTCTTGACGTCCTCCCATTCCATGATCCAGGTCACGGTGTATTTTTTGCACGGAAAATTGTTGATCGTGGCTGTCTCGCCGGTGTCCTGCACTTTGAGTTCGTTGCGGGTGATCTTAATGTTGCTCTCGGCCTCCTGCTCTTTTCCCTCGGGCTCTTCCTTTGCTCCCGGCCGTTCGCCGGCCATTTCCTCCGTCAGGTTTTTGATCGGCCTGACGGTGTACTCTTTTTTCTTATTATCGAGACTATAGATAGACATCCCGGGCAGGTCGAGGATTTCCCCCATGTCGCCCGACTTCAGGACCGTTTTTCCGGCAAGACCGCCCACTATGCCCTGGCCCTTGAAATCACTCTTGGTATCGGTCCGTTTCTGGTCGGTGGTCAGCATTTCACTCTGGGTCAGCATGAATTTGCCGAATCCTCTGAAGGTGACGTCGGACTTGCTCTTCTTGACGACACCGGCGAAAATGGGGGCCGCCAAGAATAAAATGACAATCCCGAGAATAAAAGTTCTTTTCATCGCTCGTCGCTCCTTTCTCTCCATGAGGTTTTTATCAATTGTTCTCTTCTACTTAGTGTTGGTAGATAGGATGGTGGAATACACGGAAATGTCGTCGCTCCCTTCGGATTTTTAACGCCATTCCCTCGCCGTTCTTCTCGGCGCCTGCGTAACTCCGCCCGTTCGTCTTTCTCCCTGGACCATAGTTCTCCGGCAGCAGAAGGGTTAGAGGATTGAATTCTCGCGTGCTCAAACATACTCGGCGTCCAACTTCGTTGGATTCCCTCGAAGAACGACTCGGGAAGGCTAAATCCTCAAGGTCGCTCCTCTCCTTTCCGTGTATTCCACCCACACAAGATGGAAGAGAACCCTAATTATTATCTTGATTTCAGGCAGCTTGTCAATATTTACTAAGCCTATAGATTCTAAAGAATCTCTGAGATAAACTGAAGGCCCTCCGCGTCCATCAAGCCGATCAAAATCAATTTGAAAAGAAATCCGAAAAGGATTAAACTTTTAGCAGCAGAACGGCATGAACAAAAAAATTGTCGTCGTCGATGATGACCCGGTCATTCTGGAAATTCTGAAGAAGTTGCTCTCCCAGGACGAATTTCAGGTTTTTTGCGCTCGGGACGGAAAATCAGGCTATGAGCTTGTTCAATCAGAGAAACCGGACATTGCCGTCTTAGACATTCTTCTTCCCAAGATTCATGGATTAGACCTGTGCCGGAGAATCAAGGCGGACCCGAATCTGAAAAGAACGAGAATCATTTTGATCACGGCGGCCTATAAAGCACCGGAGTTCAGGCAGGAAATCAGAGCGAGCGGAGCGGAAGAGTTTATCGAGAAGCCCATCGACGCGATTGATCTGATGAAAAGAGTGTACAAATTGTACATTGATATCGCTGAAGAAGACGAGAAATCTTCTTCGTCATGAAGGCCAGGGGAAAAATCTCTCTCTGAATGTATGTTTTCCTGGATAAATTCTTTTTTGTTTTTCATTCGGCCTGGATGGCCTTCCTTCTTTTGGGCTGGGTCTGGAGGAAGACGCGTCTGGCTAATCTCGCTATCATTCTCCTGACGGCTTTTTCCTGGTTCGTCCTCGGCATCTGGTACGGTTATGGCTACTGCCCGAGCACCGACTGGCACTGGCAGGTGAGAACGAGGCTAGGCTATCAGGACATGCCGACGTCTTACACGAAGTTCCTTGTCGATTCGTTCACCGGCGGGGATTTCAGCCAAAGGATAGTCGATGTTCTTACGCTCATCCTGTTGCTCCTGGCTCTTGCGGGATCTCTTTGGACAAATATAAGGGATTGGAGGAATAGACGTGGAGCTAAGCTTTCCCTTTGACCCCGGGGAGCGTTCTGCAGAAGCGGAAAGCCAGGTCATGAGAGGGGGGAAGCGCCTGTATTACAAATTCAGGGCCGCTCCCTACTATGGCGGGATCGCCACCGCCGATGCCATCGGATGCTCTTTTCTCTGCGCCTACTGCTGGAATTATGGCCGGAACGAAAACCCGTCCCGTTTTGGGAGCTTCCGAGCTCCAGAGGAAGTGGCGGAGAACCTGCTCCGCATCTCCCGCAGGCGTTCTTTCCAGCTCTTCAGGATCACCGGGTCAGAACCAGTTTTAGGGGAAGATTCCTTCAACCACCTGCTCGAGGTCATAGAGATTATCTTCCGGGATGAACCCCGCTCCCGATTTATCCTCGAAACGAACGGGTTGATTCTCGGCCGCAGGCCGGACCTCGCGGCTAAGCTAAATGCGGAAAATCTTCTGGTCAGGATAGCCCTGAAGGGCACGGATCCTCTTTCGTTCGAGAAAATCACAGGCGCCAAAAGAGATTTTTTTCTTTACCCGTTGCTGGCCCTCCAAAACCTGGAGAGGACAAAGGCGAGGGCCTGGCCGGCTTTAATGGAAAACCTCTTTTCTGAGGCTGATATCAGCAGCTTAAAAAACACTCTCAAAAAATTCGGCATCAAAGCTGACCTTGAGCTCGAAAGCCTGGAACCCTATCCCTTTGTGCTCGAAAACATGAGGCGCCGCGGCATCTTGCTGAAAGGTCGGGATTAAAGCCCGGCACCTCTCCCATTCCGCTTATCTTTACCGACTTTTAACAGAATCTTAACAACTTTTTGACAACTTCCCCTTCCTCAAGGATTACCTTTTAGGCGAGCAAACAATGAAGCCAAAAAAAATCGGTAATTCAAAAAAGGAGGTCTTTGGATGAACAAAAAATTTTTTGGCGGTCTGGTCCTTTTGCTTTTTTTCTGTTCTGTGCCGGTCCTCTGGGGCGCCCAGAAAACCTATCTGACCATCCTCCACACCAATGATACGCACTCGACCTTGTTCCCCTACGGCCCGTTTGACAGCTGGGGCGGCATCGCCAGGGTATCCTCCCTGATCAAGGAGATCAAGGCGAGAAACCGGAATGTCCTGGTCCTGAACGCCGGCGATGTCTTTGTCGGCACGTTCGAGTTCAACAAGTACCTGGGCTATCCCGAGCTCAAGATCATGGAAGGATTGTACGACGCCATGTGCCTGGGGAACCATGAGTTTGACCTGGGCCTGGAGGCACTGCTGGGTGTACTGAGCGGACAGGTCGGAGGCGGGCAGCCTATCCGCCTGCCTATCCTCTGTGCGAATGTCAACCTGGAGGCCATTCCGCTTCTCCAAGATTTCGTCAAACCTTACCTGATCAAGCGAGTCGGAAACCTGAAAGTCGGGCTGATCGGCGTTGTGGAAACGCAGCAGCTGGACTATTCTCCGGGAGTATGGCCGCTCCTTACTGACCCTTTCCAGGCGGCAGGCCAGGCAGCTTTCATGTTGAGAAATGTTGAGAAAGTGGATATCGTCATCTGCCTTTCCCACCTCGGAAAACTTTATGATGTGCAGGGATTGTCTCAAGTCCCCGGGATCGATATTATCGTCGGCGGCCACAGCCATGATGCCCTTTTTGAACCCATCGTCTCGAACGGCAAAATCATCGTCCAGGCAGGGGAGTTCGGCCGATATCTGGGGCAGCTGACGGTTGAGTACGACGGGACCCAGGTTAAACTCTCCAAGTACAGGTTGAACTCCATCGACAGGAGAATCAGGAGAGATTGGTCTCTGCTCCCGACTTTATACTTTCTCCGTGAGGGGATTGTCCTCGATCCGCGTTTTGGTCCTGTTTACTCGAAGCGCATCGCCACGGCTCCCTGGAACCTCGAAGAAAAATGGGTGAATGACAGGCCGGAGCGGGATACGCCGCTCGGAAACCTTGTCGCCGATGGCATCAAGACGGCGGCGGCCGGGGCCGGCTATCCCGCCGATGTGGCTCTCGAGGCCAACGGCTACGTTGCCCATAGAATCTATAAGGGCAAAGTGGTCGGGAACGACATTATGAGGTCAGTCCCTTACGGCTATGACCCTGCTTCAGGCCTCGGGTTCAAGATTGACATGGTCCTTCTTGCCGGCGCACAGATTCTGGCCGGGCTGGAATACTCTGTTTCCCTGGTCGAATACACGGACGACCTATCGATGCAGGCCTCGGGGCTGACTTTTGAGTATGATTCGCGCCGAACGCCCATCCCGCCGGATAAACTGCTTGAGGAACTAAGCAAGGGGAATTGGGGCCGTGTCGACCCAACTTCTGTAAAGATCAACGGAGCGCCCCTGAATCTCGGGGGAGTCTACTGGGTGGCTTTGACCGACCAGCTCCATAACTTCCTGGTGGCCATGGGCATGGAGCCTTTTTCCGCTATGCCGACGGGCCTGTTCGAGTACAACGCGGTCCGGGACTATATGTCCGGTCTGAAGATTCTTAACTACACCACAGAAGGCAGGATTATAGACAGGGCTCGGCAGTAATAGACAATAGGCGATTTGAGGCGAGGGTTTTCTCCAGGAATGGGGGACGGTCTGGGGGCCGTCCCCTCATTTTTTAGGTTTCCCAGTCCAAAAAATCGAGGAAAAGTGCGGCCAGTTTGCCCAGGATTTTCCCTCCGGGTCTCCCCAGGAGGCCCGGATATCTAATCCGTCAGGTTCATTCCGACCACCGCGAGGAGTGGTTTTTTGCGAACCGACCCTTGATATCACGAGCGAAATCATCAAGAGGTATGATGCGGCTAAAGGGGTCAAGAAATAGATTTCATCGTGACAGAAGCCATTAGGGTCTGCGAGCGGAAACCAGCCAATGCGGCATCGGCGGTGGAAGAGGACGGCAGGCAAATTCCGCAAACCCGGCCTCACTCAGCCATGATTTCAGGTCCGTATCGGAGAATACCCAGCCGTGTTGCGCGGTCAAACCCATATTGACGGCGAAAAGAGAAGAGAACTTGGGCCTGGTTCGGGTTGCGTCCGTCATCATGTCCAGGACATGAATAATTCCGCCCGAGACCATTGCGTTGTGAGCCTTCCTTAGGAGGGAAATGATGAAGTTTTCAGATTCCTGGTGGAGAACGCCGAAGAAGTTCACCACATCATTATGGCTGGGGAAAGTCAGTGCATGATAGTCGCCCGCAAGCGTCTTGACCCGGTCCTGCATTTTTTCGGCCTGAATGAGTTCATCGGCCACACGCACGACCTCGGGCAGGTCAAGAACCGTACACTCGATTTCCGGATTTCTCCGGGCTATGAGCATGGAATAGGTTCCCGGCCCGCCCCCGACATCGAGCAATTTTTTCCTTCCGGATAAATCAAGAAAAGGCAAAACGGCCCGGCCTATTCCCAGGGCCCGGCTGTGCATGGAAAGGACAAACGTGCGCGTCCGTTCCGGGTCTTCTCCGAGATGGATTTCCGGGCGCTCCACTGGTTCTCCGGTTCTCAAGAATTCGCCCAGCTTTCCCCAAGCGGGATAAACGTCGCGGTTATAGCGGATGGCCCGGCTCAGGTCGGCAGGAGAGCCCGGGACGAGGAACGCCTCTGTTTCCGGCGCGTTAGAATAAAGGCTGCCTTCCTTTAAGAGAAGTCCCAGAGCAGCGCAGGCGTCGAGCAAAAGTCGAGTTGCCCGTCTGTTGAGTCCGCATTTGCCGGCAATTATATCTGAGTCGGCTCTGCCAAGCTCGGAGAGTTTGGCAAAAATTCCGAGATCAGACGCCGTGAACAAAACGCACGAATCGTAGAAAGCGCTGGCCATATCCATGATACCCAAAGGCGAAATGGCTTTTTTGCTCTTTTCTGCAGGCGCGTTGGGTTTTTTCATTTTTTCCTCTTCTCCTCTGAGTTGGGATGAGCCCAGCGAGTGGCGATGACAATCCTAAGATAGCTCACGGACTCTCTGATCCCCAGGGAAGCTCGTGGCGGGTAATTTTCATGCCGTGCTTTTCCAATCCTCGGACCAAGAGGTCATAAGGAACATCGATAGGGGAGAGAAGTCCGGTTTTCTTCAACCGGTTTTCCATAATCAGCTGAGCGCCCAGGCTCATGGTGAAACCGACGGTTCTCTGCATGGAGGTGAAACCGGTTTTAAGATCACGCCGGTCGATGAGCTGATAAATAATGCGCCTTCTCTTCCCCTCTCTTTTTCCGCGGACATCGACGCGAATAAGTGTCACATCCTGCTCGCTGTCGGCATAACGGAACTGTGATTGACCTCCGAGCAGCGAAGCCGTGAATTGAACGGGGGAGATGGGCGTCTTTCCGACCTTGATGGGAGGTTCATCCAAAAACCCGCATTTCGCTATCACCTCCCAAAAGGCACAGTGGCCGGGCAACCGGCAGGCGTAACGCCCCATCTCCTGGATAGAATTCCTGAGGCCGAAGAGTTCCGCATAATAAAGGCTGTTGCCGTTCGGGTAGCACTCCAGGGGAACGCCGATCTCTTTGAGTTCAAGCGAATGAATATTTTCCTTGGCGAAGATCTCATTTGCCTCGATCTCGACGATTTGACCCTTGGAGATGATCTTGGCGGGACGCAGATAGGCCCGCATGACACCGATCACTGACCAGGAAAACTTATACTTGAGGGGATTAGTGGCCGCTTCGAGCGTCGGGAAACCGGCGCCATAAGAAAAAAACTCGTAGACTTCATCCAGCTCACTCAGAGCCTGGGCACCCAAAACCAGGTCAATACCCGGGTCCAGTCCGAATTCCGGCAGTATGGTAACTTTTTTTGCCTTGGCCTCCCGGTCAATTCCACGCATTATTTCCTTTTGGATTTGGACCTTCTCCGCATCGGATTCTTGGGGGCTGATACAATACATACTATTGACAAGGTTGACTCCCAATTTTGCTGCGGTCCTGGCTGTTTTCAGGGCATATGATGCGGGCAAAGCCTCGACGACAACGTCGGCGGTTTTCATCAGGGCGGACAAAACCGCTTCGTCAGCGGCATCGATTTTTCGGCCTGTCACCCTTCCCGAAGGATAACGGGCCAGGTACGCCTCCAGATCCGCACGGTTATCCACCACTGTTATATGTGTGGCATCGCTATGATTGACCAGGTCGTAGAGGGCGGCCTTTCCCTGCCTTCCCAGCCCGAGCAGAAGAATATTTTTTTTGGACATTTTTGTCGTCCCTCCCGAATCAATATAATATAACAGAAAAATTCACAGACACATACCCCATCCCCTATCTCTCATCAAGCGCGGTGAAGAAGCGGTTTCTTGAATTCGGTATGTGTCGGCGAATTCTACTCTTCAGCTCAAAGAGCTGGAATCGGCCACCTGAAGGGAGAAAAAAATGAGCCGCATATTAAGAGATAAGCGCCGGATATTCAGCGGGTCGCACTCGAGGATCTTAATCAGCTGGTCAATGGGCTTGACTATCGTCCTCGTGTTCCTCCATATATTGAATATAAAGCTGGGTCAGGTCTTCGCCTTCGAGTTCCCGGCGCGTTTTCATCATCACCAGCCGGCCCTTTTTCATGAACCCGACCCGGTCCGCGATCAGCTTGGCCCGGAAGATGTCGTGGGTGGACATGAAGACAGATTTTCCCTGGTCCCGCATCCGGATGAGCAGGTCCAGGAACTCCTGGCCGGACTTCGGGTCCAGGCCCGCGGTCGGCTCGTCCAGCAGGATGTTGGGCGCGTCCTTGATGACGGCAATGGCCAGGCCCAGCTTTTGCCGCATGCCCTTGGAGTAGTTTTTGGTCCGCATATTGAAGGCCTCCTCCTGAAGGCCGACGCTCTTCAGGACCCTGGCGTAATCCACTTTGGTCAGCTCGCGCTTTCCGGCCAGCTTGGCGAAGTAATCCAGGTTCTGGAAAGCGCTGAAGTTCCCGTAGAGCATGACGTTTTCTGAGACGAACGAGACGTAGTCCTTGGAGCGCAGGGGCTCCCGGGTGACGTCGATGCCCTCGATCAGGGCCGTTCCTTCGGTCGGGGGAATGAAGTTCAGCAGGAGGTTGATGGTCGTCGTTTTTCCGGCGCCGTTGGCTCCGAACATGCAGAATATCTCGGCCGGCTCGACCTTGAAGCTCAGATGATCGACGGCCAGCTGCCCATCCTCGTACCGTTTTGTGAGATTAATGGTCTCTAACATGGGTCACCTCTCAGCGCACATCATATTTCAGGAAGGAGACGTAAGCCCCGGCGAAGAAGACGATGATCAGAAAAAGCATCAGCCCGAAATCGGGCAGAGTCCGGGCCAGTGACCTGCTCAAGGACTCGGGCTCGAACTTGTGCTGGGGCATGTCGTCCAGGACCACTTTCGCCGTCTCGCCCGTTTGGAAGTTGAGGTTTCGCATCATCTTAGAATTAGCCCATTTGGTGAAAATGGGCTTGTAGGCGCGGACGGAGGCGAGGAACCTCTCGTGCTCGTCCAGGCCCGTCCGGGCGAAGCTCATGGTGGAGAACATCAAAGCCGAGGCGGGGGAGACCCGCGAGAGGTTGATGGCCAGGCGCTCCTGCGATCGCTTCCTGGCCTGGTAATCCCGCTCCAGGGCGGCGTTGTTCTCATCGATCTTCGATGTCGCCTCCTGCTGGAAATCTTCCAGGAATTTCTTGAATTTCTCCTGATATACCTTCTGGTCCTCGCCCGGCTTGGGGGCGTTCTCCTTCATCCAGTCCAGCACCTGCTTCTGGGCTCCGCCCTGGATCTGCTGGAGGAAGGCGTCTTTTTTGGCCGTGATCTCGTGGACCGAGGGGATGGGGTTGAGTCGGGCGGCCGTCAGGACCGAGACCTTGGGAATGATCGTGACGAATGTGACCCAAATGAACAGCAGGACCAGGAAGCTGGTCGAGCTCTTGTTCGTCCGCGCCGAGACGAGGAGACCGAGCGTGAAAAACACCGAAAGGTAAAGGAAGAAAATAAAGAACATCAGCAGCAGCCGGATCCAGTCCTCGCCGGCCAGGGAGATGTTCGGAAAGACCAGGAGGATAAGCAGGCTCAGAATAAGCGGGATGATCAACGGGATGAGCAGGCTGATGAACCCGCCGATGACCTTTCCCAGGATCAGACGGTCTCGCGGGACTTTATTGGACAAGGTCAGTTTCAGGGTGCCTTTTTCCTTCTCGCCGACGATGGCGTCGTACGTGAAAAGGATGGCGAACAGGCTGAGCACGATCTTAACAATGAAGGTCAGGTCCAGCGTTCCGAAGACCGAGAACACGGGATTGCTCTCGTATTTGGAGTCCACGAGGTTCGGGTCGTAGGCTATGTTGACCGTAGCCACGCGGCCGACGGCTTCGTCCACGCCGCTGGCGATGGCGCCCAGGACCTGGGGAGGCTTGTTGATCTTGACTCCCAGCCCGGCCAGCGCCTGATAGCTGGGCTGGCTTTCCAGATTTTTCTTGTTGAGGGCCATGGCTGCGGAGAATTCCTTCTGGTCTGCCTGGTAGGTGGTGACGCCGGTGGAGACCGACAGAAGGATGAGGATGGCGCAAAGCAGGAAGGTGAAGACGAATTTCGCGCTGGTGATGGTTTCCAGGATTTCTTTTTTAATGATGTCTCTAAGCATGGTCGCACCCCGTATTATTTTTCATACTATTGTCTCAGGTTTATACCTGCATCCAGGATCGTAATCTTGGGACCACTTGTAATATACTTACAATATAACAGAAAAATTCGCAAACACCCACCCATTTTCACAGAAAGAAATGGTGACAGTCATCTATTTTACCGTTTTAATAAATCGCACACTGCCCTTACCAAAAAGGGAAATTAGATGACTGTCACCATTTAATAATGACGGCAAAATTAGACCTGATATGCCACCGCCGGCAGGAATAGAATAGTTAGTCTCCTCCGAGCCAATTTTCGACGGCAAGGCGAGGGATGTTTTCGAAGTGCTTCTCATTGCCGGTGATCAGAGTGAGTTTGTGCTGGAGGGCGATAGAGGCGATCCGCAGGTCGGGCTCGCTGGCGCTCAGCCCTTTCTTTTCCAGACGGGCTTTCATAGTCCCAAAAATTTTGGCACTCTCTTCGTCAAAAGCTAAAATCTTAAGTTGGGGGAAAACCTTTTCCTCAAAGGCCTCGATAAGCCGCTCACGATACGAAGACCTTGAAGCGCCGTAATAAATCTCGCCGATGCTGATGGCCGTCGTGAACTGTAGATCTTGCGGTGTCTTGCGGAGCTTCTCTAAGAGCCGGGAGGACGGCGCTATCTTAACAATGTTGCTCAGGACGTCGGTGTCAAAAAGGTACATCAGAGGATCACCTCTCTACTCTTTTCTTTCTCCCTTTCTTCATAGATCGCCTTGCACATCTCATCGATTTCCCCGTCTAAACCCGCCAGCGCGCCTCGGGCCTGGATCAATCCCTGGCCCCTTTTCTCCGATTCCTGATATTCTTCAAAAGGCATGATGACGGCCACTTCCTTTCCCTTTTTGGTCAGCACAATTTTGTCCTTTCTGAAGATGAGACGTGAAACGAGCTCAGATAATCTCGCTTTGGCCTCCGTAATCGTATAGACATTTCTCATGGAACCCTCCTAATTTTATATAGTCTAAATGACTATATTTGTCAACCTTATTTTGGATTATGGCACGGGAAATTGCAGATCACCACTCAAAAACGTGTCAAGGACGGACAGAAAGCGTGGGGCCGCATCCCCAAGGGCGTTTCGGTTATTCCGGGAAATTCAGGCGGCGAAGGATGTTCTGACACCGCGGGTCAGCGTACAGAGGCTTCCAGAACGGCGCGACCTTGAGATAAACGAGCATGGGACTGTGCTCTTGAAACCCTTTCTCCAACCAGACTATGGCTTCTTCGATATCTCCGAGAGTCGTGTAGTCCCCCGAGATTAAAACAGAATCGATGATTCTCTCGCTCGACATCTGTTTCAGTTGAGTCATGATTTCGAGAGCCTTCTCTCTTTTCTTGGCCTTCGCGTAGATGTAGGCAGTATAAGTATCGAATTGAATATCGATGCCAATCGGGACACCGGCTCTTGCTTTATCGCACATGGCCAAAGCCTCCTCGGGCTGATCCTTAATGGTATAAATCACTCCCAGGGCCATCTGCAGCCAGTGGTCTTCCGGAGAAAGTTCCTGCAGTTTCTTGAACACAGCCATCGACTCATCATATTGGCGCGCCCAGAAGAAGACCCATCCCATGTTCCAATGGCTCTCCGGGTTGAGTGGATCGAGTTCGAGAAGGCGCTGCTGCATGGCGATGGCTTCCTCATTCCGGCATACCAAGGAGAGGAGATGTGCATAGTGGAAATGGGCCCACTGGCTGTTCGGATTCAGCTCCAGGGCCCGCTTAAGGTATTTTTCGGACTTTTGCCAATCCCAGTCATAAATCATGGCCGCATACCCCAGCTCGGCATAGCCCTCCGCTAATAACGGATCGATCTCCAGCGCTCTTTGAGCTGCCTCCTTCTGTTTAGGAAATGCCTCCTTGGGACTCAAATGAGAATACATGCCGAGCTGCCCGTAAGCCCAGCCTTTCTGGGCATGAGCCGGAGCAAAGTAGGGGTCGAGTTCGATTGCTTTCTCAAAGTAGCCGAGCGCCCTTTCAATATCGGCCCTCAGAAAAGACTTCCGAACAGAAGCCCTTCCCCTGAGATAGGCCTCGTATGCCTCCGGATTGACCGGATTGAGAGCTGGAGAGCCAGGCCTCAACCTGCGGGGTCAGCTCGACCCCCGCTTGTTCCGCCACAGTACGGGCAATCCGGCGCTGCAATCCGGCCACATCCGACTCCCCGCATTCATAAGTCTGAGACCAGATGTGCCTCTCCGGAAACGCGCCGACAAAGTTAATAGAGAGGCGGACCCTGTCTCCTGCCTGCAACAACGCCCCTTCCACAAGCGCCTCCACCCGCAGCATCTTCGCTATCTCGGCAATGGTCTTTCCCGTCCCCTGAAACTGCCTCACCGACTGATGGGATATGACCCGGAAGGCGCTGATCTGCCCCAGCTCCGTAATCAGAGCCTCGGTCATCCCATCTGAAAAATAGTCCTTCTCTTGGTCTCCGCAGAGGTTTCTCATGGGAAGAACAGCCAGCGAGCGGAACAAAGGAAGGCCTTTTTCGGAGGTCTCCGCCAGGCGCAGCTTTTCCTTCACCCAGACGTCAAGCTCGGCCTTATCCGCGAAAACCCGCCCTTTGGCAGTTTCATCGAAACGGTGAACGGGGAGGCCGAATTCTTTCTCCCAGCGCTGGCAGGTCTTGATGGAGTGCTTGAGGTAGTCTGAGATCTCCTTCCAAGATTCGAGAATCCTTTTCTCCTCCATCCTTTGCCCCGACACTCCTTGGGCCCTTTTCCCTTTCTGTTGGAAAGAAATTTATATTCACAGAGAAAGGAGAAATCGCTCTTTGCTGCTCTGTTCTAGAAACTTGCCCTTTACCCTCTTGAACCGTGCTCCCCGTGCGATTGGAAATATATTGTAAGCGAATGCGGAATGTCAAGACGAATTGAAGGAGAATGGAGGATGCAAGGGCCCCATCTATTACAATCGTACAGTATTAAAAGGAACTACGTTTGATGGGGTTAAAATTACAGGAATGGATATGGTCAAAATAGTACGAGAATAACTCTTGATAGAGAATACTCGACTTGGAGCAGAGTCAAAACCGCTAAAAAATCAGGGAAAATTAGAAGAATAAGGCTGGCTGGGAAGCCAGGATTCGAACCTAGATTCCATGATCCAGAGTCATGTGTCCTGCCATTGGACGACTTCCCAGCAGGCGCTTAAATCATAATCGATTTCAGCGCATTTTTCAACTCGCACACCCGATTCGCTCGGGCGAGGGAGCGTGGCAAATAAAGTCATCCTCAGTTTATCAGTTTCAGTTTTTCGGTTTCGTTGACAGGGTATAGGGTTGATGATAACATGAACGGCTCATTATGCGAAAAAGCTGGATCCGCTTCGCCATCATCATGCTCCTCACGGCCGTTTTCCTCTTTTTCTTCTTCCGGAGTGTGGACTGGAAAGAAGTTTACCGGTATCTCAGCGAGGTCAATCTCCCTATTTTCATCCTGACCATCCTTCTGGCGCCCCTGCACCTGGTTACCCGGGCCCTAAGATGGCGGTACCTTCTGGTCCAAGAAAAAAAAGATGTGAAATTTTGGAGCATGTTTGCCGGAAATGCCGTCGGTTTCGCCGTCAATTTCTCCCTGCCCGGCCGGGTAGGGGAAGTAATCAAGCCTCTTTATTTAGCCCAAAAAGAAAAAATCAGGGCAGGCTTCGCCCTGGGAACAGTTGTGGTCGAGCGGATCTTTGATATGTTCACGATGTGCTTCCTGCTGGGCGTTTTCCTCCTGGCGCGGCCCCTCTACTCTTCAAAATTCAAGGGCGGCGCCGAGAGTTATTCCAGGCTTTATCTCTGGGGTATCGTTGGGGTCGCTTTCGCCTCTGCCCTCCTTCTCTTCAGCCTCTCCCTTTATTTTTTCAAAGAAAAAACTCTCCGCTTCATCTCTTTTCTCCTTAAACCGTTTCCCCAAAAGTTTTCGCGCCGGGTCCTCGCTCTTACCGAGGAATTCATTGAGGGGCTGACTTTCTTCCAGTCCAAAAAAAATCTGCTGTTGTACACTTTTTTTTCCTTTGTTGTCTGGCTGGCCATCATTTTTTATTATTGGGTCTTTTTGTTTGCTTTTGGAGTCAGAGTTCTGTACTTTTTGCTTTTCCCCTATGTTTTTCTGACCATGGTCGGAGCGTCCGTCCCCAGTCCGGGAATGGTGGGAGGATTCCACTATTTCTCTAAGCTCGGACTGACCCTCTTCTTTGGCATCGATCCTAACCTGGCCGTGGGAGTGACCATCCTCGTCCACGCGGTTCAGGTTGTGGTGACTTGCTGCATCGGATATGCTATATTATGGAAAGACGGGATGACGATTTTCCAGCTTAAAAAATTCGGTGAGGTTCAAGCGCAATGAAATGCCCCTTTTGCAGCCACCCCGAGAGCAAAGTGATCGACTCGCGGGAAAGCAAGAAAGGTCTATCGGTACGGAGGCGGCGGGAGTGTATTTCCTGTAAGAAGCGGTTCACTACCTACGAAAAGATTGAGGAAATACCTTATATGGTTGTTAAGAAGGACGGCAGCCGCCAGCCCTTTGACGGCCAAAAGCTCCTGCGCGGCCTCCTGAAGGCCTGCGAAAAGAGGCCCATTCCGGTCAGAAAGCTCGAGGAAATTGTCGAGGAAATCGAGAACAAGGTTCAGGAGAGATCGGACAAGGAAATCAAGGCTTCGGAAATCGGTCTCTATGTGATGGAAAAGCTCAAAGAGCTTGATAAAGTCGCTTATGTCAGGTTTGCTTCCGTCTACCGTGAATTCAAGGATGTCCTCGAGTTTAAGCATGAACTCGAAACCCTCTTGAAAGAAAAATAGCTCTTTTCCCAAGATGGTCAGAAAAATCAAGCCTGTCTCCAGAGTCATCAAGATCAACACCGAAATCAGCCGGATCAAGCGGGAGCCCCTGGTCCGGCGGGAAAAATTTTTGGACTGGGATGAGAGCTGGATTCCGCGCGTGGATATCTATGAAAAACCAAGAGAAATCATTGCCGAGGTTGAAATTCCCGGTGTAGCCCAGTCTGATATCACCATCACCGTCCAGAGCAACCGCGTGGAAATCAAGGGCATGAAAAAAGAGAGCGTTTCTTCGGAAAAAATCAAGTTTCTCCGCCTGGAAAGGGAATTCGGCGGCTTCCGGCGGCTCGTCGCCCTGCCCAGCACGGTTGTCCCTGACAAAGCCAAGGCTTTCTTAGAAAACGGCGTGCTGATTCTTCTCCTTAAAAAATATATCCCCAAAGAAGATAGGGACCTCTCGATAGAAACCAAGAAAAGCGAGGAATAAACTCGGAGGGAACTCATGACTGAAAAGGATATCAAGAACGGAGAGGCGCTCGACGAGCTCATCGAAGAGCGCGATCAGAAGCTGCAAATTCCTCAGAAGTTGCCCGTTCTTCTGCTCCGGGATATCGTTGTTTTCCCCTACATGATCGCCCCTCTCTTCGTCGGGAGAGAAAAGTCCAAGAACGCTATCGACCAATCTCTGGCCACCAACCGGATGGTCCTTCTCCTGACCCAGAAGGAGATGGAGATCGAGGACCCGAAAAGAGACGATGTCTACGATGTCGGGACTGTTGCCCTGATCATGAGGATGCTGAAGCTCCCCGACGGCAGAGTCCGGATTCTGGCCCAGGGATTGATCCGGGCCAAAATCGAGAGTTTCGAGGAAGACCAGCCTTTTATCCAGGCTCAAGTGTCGGTCATCCATGAGCCGGAGATCAAAGATAAGACGATCGAGAATGAGGCCCTTATCCGCAATGTCCGCAATGGGTTGGAAAAGGCGACATCCTTAGGGAAGAATATCCCGCCCGAAGTGTTGATCATTGCGGCCAATGTGGAAGAGATGGGCAGGCTGGCCGACCTGACGGCGGCCAACCTGGAGCTGAAGGTTGAGGAAGCCCAAAAAATCCTGGAGATGGCCGACCCGTCCCAACGTTTGAAGAAAGTCTATGAACTCCTAACCAAGGAGCTCGAGCTCCTGGACATGCAGACCAAGATCAGCACCGAGGCCAAAGGCGAGATGGATAAGCTCCAGAGGCAGTATTTTCTCCGGCAGCAGCTCAAGGCGATCCAGAAAGAGTTGGGCGAGGGGACAGAGATCCAGGAGGAGATCAAAGCCTATCAGGATAGGCTGGATAAGCTCAAGGTCTCTCCGGAAGTGAGGGAGGAACTGGAGAAACAGATTTCGCGGCTGGCCCAGATGCATCCCGAATCGGCCGAAACGGCGGTTGTCCGGAACTATCTCGACTGGATGTTTTCCTTGCCCTGGAACAAGAGCACCATAGATAACCTCGGCCTCTTGAAGGCGAAGAAGATTCTGGACGAAGACCACTACGGGCTGCAGAAAGTGAAGGAGAGAATTATCGAATACCTGGCCGTCCGGTCTCTATCCAGAAAGATCAAAGGGCCCATCCTCTGCTTTGTCGGGCCACCTGGCGTGGGAAAAACCTCGCTCGGCCGTTCTATCGCCCGTGCCCTGGGAAGGAAATTTATCCGCATCTCCCTCGGCGGAGTCCGCGATGAGGCGGAGATCCGCGGTCACAGGCGGACTTATGTCGGCGCCATGCCCGGGAAGATTATCCTGGGATTGAGGCGTGCCGGCTCGAATAATCCTGTCTTCATGATGGATGAAGTGGATAAGATCGGCGCTGACTTCAGGGGGGACCCCTCCTCGGCGCTTCTCGAAGTGCTTGACCCCGAGCAGAACTATTCTTTCCGGGATCATTACCTGGGGGTTCCTTTTGACCTTTCTAAAGTGATGTTCATCACCACGGCTAACTTGCTCGACCCCATCCAGCCGGCCTTCCGCGACCGGATGGAGGTCCTCGACCTTCCCGGCTACACGGAAGAGGAGAAATTGCAGATTGCCCTTCAGCATCTCGTGCCCAAGCAGATCAAAGAGCATGCTCTGAGCGATAAATGGATTATCTTCACCCAAGGCGCGATCAAAAAAATCATCTCCCTCTTTACCCGGGAGGCCGGGGTCAGGAACCTGGAAAGGGAGATCGCCTCGGTCTGCCGGAAAGTCGCCCGCAAGGTCGCCGAAGGCAAGAAAAAACTCTACCGGATCACCTCTCAGAACGTCGAGAGCTACCTCGGTCCTCCGCGCATCTTTAAAGACCAGCTTCTGCAGAAAGACCAGGTCGGCGTGGCTACGGGTGTGGCCTGGACCGCCACAGGAGGGGAGATACTCTTTGTCGAGGTCATGAAGATGAAAGGCAAGGGGAATCTGTCCCTAACGGGTTCGCTCGGCGACGTGATGAAAGAGTCTGCCCAGGCCGCCTTGAGCTATGCCCGGGCTCATGCCGAGGACTTCGGTGTCGACGTCGACTTTTTCGCCGAGCATGATTTCCATATCCACATTCCTGAAGGCGCGATTCCTAAAGACGGCCCTTCGGCGGGCGTTACCATCGCTACCGCCTTGATCTCGGTCTGCATCAACCAAAAAGTGAAGCGGGATGTGGCGATGACGGGAGAGATCACCCTGCGGGGGAATATCCTGCCCATCGGAGGCGTCAAAGAGAAAGTCCTGGCCGCCCAGCGGGCCGGCGTCAGGAAGATCATTCTTCCGGCCCCGAACAAAAAAGATTTAATCGATATTCCCCAAAAGATCAAGAAAGAAATGGACTTCATCTTTGTCGAGGAAATCAAACAGGTCTTCGACAATGCCCTGGTCAAGCCTCCAGAAAAAAAGGCTGAGGGATGAAGCTTCGTTCCCTTCGCGAAAGAGAACTTATCTCAGCCGTCAGGAAAGAGTTCTCCGGGAAAAAGAGAAACCTGATCTTGGGCATCGGCGACGACGCCGCTGTCATCAGAAGCACTTCAAAATCTCTGCTTCTCACCACGGATCTCCTCATCGAGGACGTCCATTTCACCGCGTCTTTCCATCCGCCTTATTATCTTGGGCGGAAAGCCCTGAACGTGAACCTGAGCGACATCGCCGCTATGGGCGGCAGGCCAAGATTTGCCCTTCTCGGGCTGGCTCTCCGAGCCGGTACGGAGCTCGATTATGTGAAGAAATTCCTAATGGGGTTTAAAGCTGCGGCTGGAGAAAGCCAAACAGAACTCATCGGCGGCGATATTTCCGCTTCGGCAAAGATAACCATATCCGTGACGGTCATAGGGGAGGGCGATCATTTCATCCGAAGAAGCGGCGCCAAGCCCGGGGACTCGATCTTTGTCTCAGGATGCCTTGGAGACGCCGCTGCGGGGCTAGACCTCCTCAAAAAGGGGTTTGAGCTCGGGAAAAACAAGAAAGCTGCCGCACTGCTCAGGGCTTTTCTCGACCCCGTTCCTCAAACGGAGCTCGGGCTGACTCTTTCAACCCATCGAGCAGCGACGGCGATGATCGACCTAAGCGACGGTTTATCCGTCGATCTTCTCCATCTCTGCGAAGAAAGCCGCGTGGGTGCTGATGTTCATCTTGAAAAATTGCCTCTTTCTCCGGAGCTCCGTCTTTTTGAGAAAAAACCCGAAAACTTTGCTCTCCACGGCGGCGAGGATTACCAGCTTCTCTTTACTGTTGACCCGAGAAACCTCGGCTTCATAGAAAAGCTTCAGAAAAAATATGGAATTCACTTGATCGGAAAAATGAGGCGGGGGCAGGGCCTCTCTTTGGTCGATGAGAAGGGGAAGAAGCGGCCGCTCGAGATCAAAGGTTTCGAGCACCTCGTCAGCTGAGGAGGTGCTCTTCAGGACAGAAGAGATCCCTCAAACACGACTTCGGCCGGGGCGGAGGAATAGACTTTTTCTTTCTCCCATTCGACGATCACTCGCCCCATGCTGGTCCTGACAAAGACCTTTTTATCCGTCAAATTTTTCAGGATGGAAGCCACCGCCGCCGCCGCAGAGCCGCTCCCTGAAGAGAGGGTCTCCCCGACACCTCTTTCCCAGAAAAGGACCTCGATTTCCTGGCGTTTGAGAACGTGGATAAATTCGACGTTGACCCGATTGGCAAAGAAAGGGTGGCATTCGATTTCTCTTCCGACCTGATGCCACTCGATCCTGGCCGGCAAATGATCGACAAAGACAGCGCAGTGAGGATTGCCGAGGGAGACGACTGTGATCGGATAGATTTTTCGATTGATGGAAAGGGGGTAATCGATGATTTTTTCGTGGAAAACGCCGTCATCAAAAGGAATATCCCGCGAGGTAAGCTTCGGTATTCCCATTTCAATTCTGATCTGGAAGAGGCTCTTCTTTTCCTCGATCAGGTGGCACTCTCTGTCTCCGGTGCTGGTGAGAAACGTGACGTTCGGGGGCTCTATTTTTTTCTTGAAGAAGAGGTAGGCGGCAGCGCACCTCAGCCCGTTTCCCGAGATCTCCGGCTCGGAGCCGTCGGCGTTGAAGATGCGGAAGTTGACCAATCCTCTGGCTTTATCCTTGGCGGAGATGAGGAGCAGGCCGTCGGCGCCCACCCCGGTATGGCGGTCACAGATGCGGCTGGTGAAATTGGCGATGTCCGCAATATCCTTGCTGTCTTCCGGGTCCAGGACCAGGAAATCATTGCCCAAAGCGTGGGTCTTGGTAAATTTCATCTAGGGGACTCGCAAAGTGATGATTCTCTCCTCAGGTCTGTCGTCGCCCTCTCTGCGGATGCGGAGAATGACTGTATCTCCGGATTCCGCTCTCTTCAATATTCTTTCCCATTCGGCGACCGTGCCGATTTTTTTCTTGTTCACTTCGAGGATTATATCTCCGACCGCGAGTCCCTTTTTCTCGGCTTCGCTATAGTTTTTTACCTGAGTGATCACCAGCCCCTCTTGAGTTTGGTAGCCCAACCTCCTGGCCAGAGTTGGCGTCAGCTCACGGACGGCAAACCCCAGGTCCTTATCGGAGCCTTCGGTTTTTATCTTCGTTTCCGGAGCGTCTAATTCTTCCACCGGCACTGTGAGAATCAGGTCTTTTCCATCCCGGATAACCTTAATGGCGACCTTTTTCCCCGGCTCAATGTCGGCAATCTTGAACTTCAGGTCGTTCGGGTCTTTGATTTTTTCTCCGTTGACTTCCACAATCACATCATAAGGTTTGATCCCGGCTTTATCTGCCGGACCGCCCGCGTCGACTGAATTAACGAGGGCTCCATTTTTGTCCTTCAGCTTATAAGCGTCCTTGTCATCCTCGGTGATGGTAGTAATGGTCACACCGATTTTGCCGCGGACGACCCGTCCTTTCTCTTTGAGCTGAGTGATGACTTTCTTGGCCAGATTGGAAGGAATGGCAAACCCGAGTCCGATATTCCCCCCAGCTGGAGCTAAGATGTTACTTGTTATCCCGATGACTTCACCTTTCATGTTGACCAACGGGCCGCCGCTGTTTCCCCGGTTGATGGCGGCATCTGTCTGGATAAAGTCCTGGTATTCCGGGACATTCCCGCCGGTGCCGAGCTGCCTTCCCTTGGCGCTGACAATCCCTGCTGTTACCGTGTGCTCCAGCCCGAACGGGTTGCCGATGGCCAGGACCCATTCGCCGACACTCAATCGGGAAGAATCGCCGAGCTGGACAAAAGGCAGGCTTTTCGCCTCGACCTTCAGCAAGGCCAGGTCCGACCTGGGGTCGGTGCCGACGACTTTGGCAATATAATCTTCGCCTTGAAGAGCAGTCACCCTGATCTTGACGGCATTCTCGGCGATGTGATTATTGGTCAGGAGATAGCCGTCTTCACTGAGGAAAAAACCGGTCCCTTGCGCTGTAGAACGGTATTCCTGTTCCCTCTGCCGGGGCTGGCCGAAGAACCGGTCCCAGAAATCTTCAAAGGGCCATTCCTGTTCAGGGCCGAACCCTCTGACTTTTTCGACCTTCTCGGCCTCGATCTTCACAACCGCCGGGCCGACTTTTTCGGCAATGCCGACGAAATCCAGATTCGCGTTCAGCTCAGGCGAAACACCAGGTGAAGCGGCATAAAGGGAAGGGGTAAGGGAAGGGATAATTTTATCCGACGAACTCGCTTTCGGGGCATTTTTTTCGGGGAGATAGACAAAGACATAGCCCGCAGCAAGAAGCCCCAAGAAGAAACTGATGACAGCCACCCAGACATATTTTTTCATATTCCCAGCCTCCTGAGTTTAGATTCTAAGGTACCATACCCGAGTGAAAAATTCAATTCTCTTGAGTCCTTAACTGGTTTAGAACAACACTCTGGGCCGAAAAGTTGCCAAAAAAAATTTCCCGAGGTATCATTCCTTGACCGTGCGAAAAAAAGGCTTAAGAAAAGGAATCCTGATTGTCATCGAAGGGATAGACGGCGCCGGGAAGTCCACCCAAACCCTGATTCTTCTCCACAAGCTCCGAGCTCTGGGCTATGACGCTGTCACTTACCGCGAGCCGACCCGAAGCAAATGGGGCCGGGAGGTCAAAAGGCTGGCCAAACGTTCCGATTCCCTCTCGCCTGAAGAAGAGCTCACGCTTTTTGTCAAAGACAGGGAAGAAAACGTCAGAAAGAACCTGAAGCCTGCCCTCCGGCGAAAAAAAATCGTCGTCCTGGATCGCTATTATTTCTCTACCATCGCCTATCAGGGAGCCAAAGGAATCGACCCGGGCCGGATTAAAAGAATGAACGAAAAATTTGTGGTCAAGCCCGACTTGGTTTTTATCCTGGATATTGATGCGGGCGAAGGCCTGGCCCGGATTCACACCAGGAAGAAGAAAGACCTCCTTTTCGAGAGAAAAGAATATCTCGTCAAAGTCAGGAAGCTCTTCCAGAGCTTTCGAGGCAGAAAATTTGTTCATCTCGACGGCTCGCTTCCCAAAAAGGAAATCAGCGAAGAAATCCTGGCCGGAGTTCTGCGGCTCTTAGAGAAATACCACCTCTAAAAATTTGGGGCGTTTGGCTTTTTTCCTCTGGATTTGCTATATTAAAATTTCATGATGCCGGAAAAAGACGCCTCGTCTAAGAATAAGAAAAAGAAAAAACCTTTCCTCTCGATCAAAATCAAAAGAATCGAGTGGAAAAGTCTTCTTAAAACTCTTCTTCTCGTTTTCTTCCTTTCCTCAGCTGTTTTGCTCGGGGCCATAGTCGGCGCTTATCGTGCTGTCAGGCAGAATCTTCCTTCCGTGTCTGAGCTCGAGACTTTCGAGCCCAACGTCATCACGTCCGTCTATTCGGACGAAGGCAAAGCCATCAAGGATTTCGCCATCGAAAGAAGAATTGAAGTCACCTACGATAAGATCCCCGATGTCCTGAAAAAAGCCATTATCGCCACCGAGGACCCGCGCTTCTACAATCATCATGGAGTCGATTTTTTGGGCATCCTCAGGGCGGTCAAGGAAAACATCAGGACCGGCCGGCTTCTCCGGAGGCCCGAGGGAGGAAGCACGATCACCCAGCAGTTGGCCCGGCTTCTCTTCCTTTACCCCCAGCAGACCGTCGGGCGCAAGCTCAAGGAGATGTACCTTTCCGTCGAGATCGAGAAGAATTACTCCAAAGAAAAAATCATGGAGATGTACTGCAACCAGTTCTATCTCGGCCACGGCGTTTACGGCGTGGAGACAGCCTCGAACTTTTTTTTCGGCAAGAGCGTGTCGGATTTGACCCTGGAAGAAGCCGCGCTTATCGCCGGGATATTCCGCGGGCCGTCCATCTATTCCCCCTACACTAACGCTGCGGCGACATTGCGGCGGCGGAATCATGTGATCAACCGCATGGTCGAGATGGAGTACATCACCAAAGAAGAAGGGGAAGAAGCCAAGAGCAAACCCATGAGCGTGCTGCCCTGGAAGCGCGGAACGCCGGATTTCGCCGCCTACTTCTTCGAGGAAGTCAGAAGATACATCGAAAAGAAGTACGGGAGCGAGGTCCTCTACCGGGCAGGGTTGAAAGTCTACACAACCCTGAACCCGACGCTGCAGAGGTACGCTGAAGAGTCTTTACTGACGCGGCTTCGGGAAATTGATAAACAGAAAGGGTGGCGCAAGGACAAGAGAAACCTTCTCAGGGAGGGGAAGGATAAGATCGAAGATGTCTGGCTGGACGGCTGGGTCACCTCGTCCGTGGAGGAGAATGAGGTAACGGATGCCATTGTCCTATCTGTAACGCGGAACGACGCGGTCGTCAAGGTGAAGAGATATAGGGGGGGGATGTCGAACAAGGATATCGCCTGGACCAGGACGAACAGCCTGGAAAAGCTGGCCGAGAGAGGAGATGTTATCCAGGTCAAGATCAAAAAAATTGACGAGGAAACAAAGGAGCTTCTCGTGTCTTTGGACCAGGACCCGCTGATAGAAGGGGCGTTCCTGGCCATCGACCCCCGTTCGGGCCAGGTCAAGGCTATGGTCGGGGGATATTCTTTCCGCCGGAGCGAGTGGAACCGGGCCACACAAGCCCAGAGGCAGGCCGGCTCGGCCATCAAACCGATCCTCTACACGGCCGCGCTGGAGAACCATTTTACTTGGGCCACTATTATCCAGGATGACCCCGTGGAATTTATCGACAAATGGAGAGGCGAGCCCTGGAGCCCAAAGAACTATGACCGCAAATACAAAGGCGCTGTGACTCTCCGGATCGGATTGGAGGAATCCAGGAACGTCGTCACGGCCAAGGTCCTCGATTATATCTCGCCGCAGGTGGGAGTTGACTACTGCGGGAAATTCGGCCTCACCTCGACGATATATCCTTATCTCTCCCTTTCTCTCGGAACCTTCGAAGTCAGCTTGCTCGAACTCGTCTCAGCCTACACGACTTTCCCCAACAAGGGGGTCCGGATAGAGCCCTATTTCATCTCGCGGATCGAGGACCGAGAGGGCAATGTCCTGGAGGAAGCCAAGGTTGAGGCGGAAGACGTCATCTCTCCCCAAATGGCCTATCTCATGACTTCCGGGCTTCAGGGCGTCATCCTGAGAGGAACAGGTTCGGCCGCGAGCTCGTTGGGAATCCCCCTCGCAGGGAAGACGGGAACCACCAGCGACTACTCGGATGCCTGGTTTATCGGGTTTTCACCGTCGCTTTGCGCCGGAGTCTGGATCGGTAATGACACGAGAGTGACCATCGGAAACAGGCAGGCTGGAGCGGTGGCCGCGCTTCCCGCCTGGATAGAATTTTTCAAAAAAATCATCGAGGACGAGAACACAAGAGCCGCTGCGGAAGGAAGAGAGCCTTTTTTTGAAGATTTTGAAGTCCCGCCCAATATTGACTTTTTGGAGATAGACCGGAAAACAGGGCTCTTAGCCGCGCCAATTTGCTTGTGGCCGATCCGGGAAGCCTTTCTCGCCGGAGGGCCGGAACCCATGCAATACTGCTCTTACCAGGATCATATGAAGATCCTCGATTATTACGGCACGGAGAAGGCCGTCGAAGAGCACGACTGATTCTTCTTCCCGAGCGATGAATTTAGTTCAAGCGCGAGAAAACGCACGCCTTATTTTTAGGGCCGGGTTGGAGGCTGTCGACCCGGTCCGCGCCGTCCAAAAATATCTCCGCCGTGAGGACAACAGACTGGTTGTCGGGGAGAAAACCTATGACCTCAAGAAATACGACGGCGTTTATATCATCGGAGCCGGTAAGGCCTCAGCGGCCATGGCCCAGCCGGTCGAAGACCTTCTCGGCGATCTGCTCGAAGCGGGCCTCGTCAACGTCAAATATGGGCATTCAAGGCCCCTGCGCCATATTTCCATTAATGAAGCCGGGCATCCTGTTCCTGATGAGGCAAGTCTCCGTGGGACTGAGCGGATTCTCCAACTTCTGCGCCAGACAGGAGAAAGAGACCTGGTGCTCTTTCTTATTTCAGGCGGAGGGTCGGCCCTCCTGGCCGGTCCGGCTGAAGGCCTTACGCTCGAAGATTTACAACGTGTGACGCAGCGGCTCCTGGAAAGCGGCGCCACCATTCATGAAATCAATGCCATCCGCAAGCACATCTCCCGGGTCAAAGGGGGCCAACTGGCGCGGCTGGCCCATCCCTCCAGCCTCGTTTCCCTCATTCTCTCCGATGTCATCGGGGACAACCTCGACAGCATCGCCTCGGGCCCCACAGTGCCGGACAGCAGCACTTTCAAAGATTGTCTTGACATCCTCGAAAAGTACGGTCTTGCGGACAAAATCCCCGAAGCGGTGCTTAATCACCTGAAAAAAGGAGCGCGGGGCGATATCAAAGAGACACCCAAACCCGGTGATCCCGTCTTTGAGAAAACTCAGAATGTTATCATCGGAAGCAACATTCAGGCTGTCGAAGCGGCCAGAATAAAGGCTGAAGCTTTAGGATACAACAGCCTGATCCTGTCCACGTTTGTCCAGGGAGAAACGCGAGAAATCGCCAAAATGCATGCAGCCATAGCCAGGGAAGTCCTCGCTCACGGTCATCCTGTTCCGCGTCCGGCCTGCCTTGTATCAGGCGGGGAAACGACGGTCACCATCCGGGGCCGCGGGTTGGGCGGCCGCAACCAGGAATTCGCCCTCGCTGCCGCGATCGAGATCGACGGGCTGGAGGATGTTGTTGTCTTGAGCGGCGGGACGGATGGAACGGACGGCCCCACCGATGCCGCCGGCGCTATTGCCGACGGGACGACGGTGCGGCGGGCCAAGGCGCTCGGATTAGACGCGGGACATTATCTTCAAGAGAATGACTCGTACCATTTTTTTCAGCCGTTGGGCGATCTCCTCATCACCGGGCCGACCTTGACCAACGTCATGGACCTGCGTGTGATCTTGGTCAGTTAGGCGCGGGGTTTATCTTTTCTGACCTGGCCGGAAAGATGGCCACGGCGGTCAAGCTGGTCAGAAACTGCTTCATGGTGCCTGTCGCCTTCCTTGTCGCTGTCTGGCACACAAAAACACGAGCCCCTAAAGCCAAAAAGAAAAGCATTTCGATCGCGGTGGCCAGAGCTTTTCCCTGGTTTCTGTTTGGATATTTTCTGATGGCCGCCCTAAATACGCTTGCTTATTTTTCAGCCGGCTGTCAGCCCTTTTTCCTGACGCTCCCCGACCCAGGCGAAGCAGAATGAGCCCCTGAAGAAGAGCCCCGTGAGCCGGAAGAAACTGTTCCTCTCGAGCCTGAAGATGTCGTCCTTCCCTTGGATACCGATCCTCTCGAAGAAGAACTCCGCGAAGAGGCGCGGTCTCCCTGGAGGTATCTATAAAGCTGGTCCCGGATAGAACTCGACCTTGGGCCGAGTTTTTCGTAAGAGTATTTTCTGATGCTGATATTGGGCGAAGGCGGATAGCCATACAAATTTTTCCGCACCGTGCTCCTCGACCAGCCGCTGCTGAGGCTCTGAGGCGAATCTGTCTTCCGGATTCTCCGTTCTCCGGGAGATTGAACTCTCTGGCCACCTTTTTCCCCTGACTGGGCCGGCGCGACTCGCTCCGGGCCTTTTGATGATCCTGGTTTGAGGCCTCTTTCAGACACAACGGCCGTCTGCCCTGGTTCTCTTTTGGGGAAAACCTTGTTTCCCCGCATCCCCTCTACTGAGACTTTATTGAAAGTCGGCCTTATGGCCGGAGGCGTGCTGGAAAGACTGATCTTATCCGAGCCTTTGAGTCCCTTGAGCGCATCCTGGCGGAGAGCCACGGACGATATGTTCTTGGCCCGGAGCTGATCCTTATGAATGACTGTGAGAGCCCGGGAATTGTAGGGATAATAACGGCCGTAATAGTTCCCGTAGAAAGCCCCGTCGATAATGACCACAGGATAACCCCACCAGCTCAAAGGAGCCCAGCCCCAGTAGTCATAGCCCCACCACCAATTGACCCAGGCGGGTCCCCACATCGAGGTGGGAATCCAGTACCAGCCGAAACCGGGTCCCCAGCCCCATCTCCCGTAGTGGAAAGGAGCCCAGCCCCAGGGCTCGTAAGGCAGCCAAGTCCACCCGCCCAATGAGAGCCAGACCCAGGAGCCGTTGTAATAAGGGCGCCAATCTTGGTCAACGTTTCCGGGCTTCCAAACCAAGCCATAAGGGGGGACATTGATCCATTCGCCGTATTGATCGAGCTCGTTTTCAAAATCGGCCAACTCCTCAGGGAGACGCCGATCAGCGACTTCGACTCTTATGTGCGACTCGCGGAAATCACTCCAGCGGTCGAAGCTGTCTTCGGCAACAGCAAAGAACCGCTCCGGCCGAGAGGTGAACCGACCACCGGTGACTTCGAGGGTCTGCTCGCTCTTGAGGAGCTGAGAGCCTTCCTCGCCCGCCGCTTCGATGACTCCGCGAAACACAAGGATCTGTGTCTTCTTGTTTTCCTGGACATCGATGCGGTAAAGACCCTCGTCGAGCACATAAAAGGAGGCATCAGCGGTATGAACCTCGATGCCCTTTTCCTTTTCCAGCCGGTTCACGCTGAGATAGATGTTTCCGTTCCAAACGCGGAGACGCACGAGGTCATAGCCCTTTTTGGGCAGATTCAAGAAATCGAGCTTGGTGTTATTGTCCAGCCGGACATAATTGCTTCTACCCAGGTAGATTTCAGCCCGGCCGTCTGTCGTGCCCAACCTGTCTCCCTCTTCGATCGGCATGTTGACGACGCCGTCTTCATAGGCGAGGTCGGGGCCTTTTTGGATATACGCGTTCCCGCTGATATAGCTCAGCCGGGCAAAGGAGTCATTCGTGTATTTTGTCTCCTGCTCCTGCGCCTTGAGCAGAGAGGAGCAGAAGAAAAGAGTGACAAAAAGCGTCATGAAAACGGTTATATATCTCTTCATCTCAATTCTCCTTACATTTTTATTATAGCAAAAACCATGCCAATCTGTGTCCCTTATATTTTTGAAGAGATGCACTTTTCCTGTCCTGAAAAGGGGACGACTGGCCCCTTGAGGGACAGGCTGAAAATTAATACAAACGTATTAAATATGTGGTTCTCTTCCATTTAGTGTTGGTAGATAGGATGGTGGAATACACGGAAATGTCGTCGCTCCCTTCGGATTTTTAACGCCATTCCCTCAAGGTCGCTCCTCTCCTTTCCGTGTATTCCACCCACACAAGATGGAAGAGAACCAAATATGTTTACATTGTCATCGCGAGCGCAGCGTGGCGATCTCTTGTTTTCTTGAGATTGCGGAGCCTGTTCCGAGCAAAGCGAGGAATCTCCGCTCCTCGCTATGACACGGGAATTATTGCGTTTGTATTAGACGGGCCAATACTTTTTCTGCACCTTGAAGACTGGACCAAGCTCTTTCTCGGTAGAAGCAGAGATCTGAGCTTGCGGAGGCGTAACCTTCTCCTGTTCGCCCGAGACGAGCAGGACGTTCTTCACTCCTTCCTGGAGGCCGGAGAGGTTATAGCCTCCCTCAAGGGTGAGAAGAAGTCTGTCCTGGGCCGTTGCCTGAGCCAGAGTCATCAGCACAGCCGCCATGAGACCGTACCCCTTTGCGCTCACGTTCATTCCGCCGAGGGGGTCTCCCTCAAAAGTATCAAACCCGGCCGAAACGAGAATAAATTCCGGTTTGTAAGCGGCCGCAATCGGGGAGAGGAGCTGCTGGAAAATAAAAAGATAATCGTCATCTGTTTTGCCGGGAGAAAGGGGAACATTGACGGTGTATCCTTCGCCGTCCCCGCTTCCGACCTCATTCCAGAACCCGGTGCCGGGATAATGAGGAAACTGGTGGGTGGAAAAATAGAGGACGTCGCTCCGCGAAGAAAAAGAGTGCTCGGTCCCGTTGCCGTGATGGAGGTCCCAGTCAGCGATCAGAACGCGCCTGAGGCCGTATTTATTGATTAAATATTGAGCCGCTATGGCGATATTATTGAAGATACAGAAGCCCCTGGCCTGGGAGGCCTCGGCGTGATGACCGGGCGGCCGGACCAGGGCAAAAGCGTTTTGAATCTTTCCCTCCATGATCAGGTCTGCCGCTTTGAGCAAACCTCCTGCAGCGAGAAGGGCAACCTCGTAGGACCGGGGCGAAGTAGACGTATCCGGGTCAAGATAGACTTTTTCCTGACCCGAGGTTTCCCTAATCGTCTTGACGTAGGAAGACGTATGAATCAACTCGATTTCTTCTTCTTGGGCGGGCCGAGGCTCGATGATCGGATAGGAGGAAAAAGCTTTTTCCTCCTCGAGCATCTTGTAGATGGCCTCGATCCGCTGCGGGCTCTCAGGATGATAAGAGCCCATGTTGTGTTCTGCATAGCGCCAGTCCTTAACAATCCCTGTGCTCATGAGACCTCCTTTTTCAAATGGTCATTGCGAGACATCGAAGATGTCGTGGCAATCTCAGTTTGAGATCGCCACGCCTCCTTCGGAGGCTCGCGATGACTGATTGAATTGTTTCGGCGCGACGATCTTTCCAAAGTCCGTGAAAAATCTGGGTTGAGGCGAGAGGTTTGGGTGAGGAAGCCCGTCGAAGACTGAGCGGGCATGGTTTCTCGACCAAAGGGAGAGAAGAGCGAAGGATGAGTCGGAGAGAATTTCCCTCGCTGGGGGAAATTCGCGTGCTGACGAACCCCAAACCCGAGCCTTGACGGGGACACGCCGTGACAGGGCCCATTCCTGTTTTATTTTTCTTTCTTGGGGAAAAATGTTTCGAGCTCTTCGGGCTTCGGCTTGGCACTGAGATAACTCCCGATGACCAGGAAGAGAACAGAGACGACGATGGCCGGGTAGATGCTCGGAATGCCCCAGGGGTCCCCGCCTTTGAGCACTGACGGAAAGGCGCGCGGGATGACCAGCTCGAAGACGATGGCCATGACGGCACCCGACACGATGGAGGCCACGCCGCCGGCGCGGGTGGCGCGCTTCCAGGCAAGCGCTGCGAGCAGGGCCGGTGTAATGGAGACGCCATACATCGTGTAAGCAAAGTAAGCATAGCTCAGGACGGAAATGCGGGCGTGCAATACGGTTGGGATAAAAATCATCAAAAAAGCGGCCACGCCCAGGATGACGACAAAGACCTTTTGGAGAGCCACCAGTCTCTGCTGGTCGCTATCCGGATGCATAAACCTCTGGTAGATATCGCGCATGATGTTGGTGGACGGAGAAAGGAGGTAGTTCATGCCGGTGGAAATGACGACAGCGCAAGCGGCGCCGAGAAGGAGCAGGCCCACGAGCAGGCCGACCACGCCCTTGGTGCCAATGTCCTTGGCCGCCTGGAGAACGACAGAGGCAGGGTCAATTCCGGTCCGGACAGCCGCCACCGCTGCGGGAGTATCGGCTTGAGCAAAGGCCCCTTGGAGCTCTTGCTCGAGCGCGAGAACTTGAGCGGGTTTGATTCGCCCTCTTGACGCGAGCTCCTGAGCCAGGGTCAAGGCCCGGCTCGAAGCTTCGGCCGCGGGCAGTTTCTCAGTCACGACCTCACTCTTCACCGTCTCAGCGATCTCGAAGGCTTTTATATCCGTCCAGTGGGAGGTGGCGGAATAGATGGCGATGGCTACGACCAGTGTCTCGACCACGATCGTCCCGACGATCCACAGCGCCACGGCCCGCTTGGCCTCCCGGGGCGATTTCGCGGAATAGAATTTCTGGTACATGGATTGGACGCCCATCAGGAGCAGCATCGTCGCCAGGAAGTATCCACCGGCTTTGAGGGCGGGATACTGCCCGAAATCGGCGGAGAAGACGGCGAAGTGTTGGACCGGCAGGATCGACGGGGCAGACTGGAGGCCGCCGGCAAAAGCCACTGTGAAGGGGAGGGCGATACAGCAGGCCAGCAGGATAATAATTCCGTTGGGCAAGTCCGTATGAGCCACGGCAACCATTCCGCCCAGCGCGGTAAACAGAATTACGAAAAGGGCGGCAATTGTTTGTCCCACCTCGACCGACACAGCGCCGTTGGTGACAATGTTAAGGATATAACCACCGGCCCGGAACTGGTAGGAGACGATCGTCGTGAAAGCGATGATCAGGGCGATGGCCCCGAACAGGCGGGCGAACTTGCCGTAGCGGACTTCCAAAATATCACCGACGGTGTACTGGCCGAAGGTGCGGATCTTGGCAGTCAGAAAATAGATCACGGCGATGCCCAGCCAGGCGCCGGCAGGCAGCCATAATGATGACCAGCCTGCTCTGGCCGCGTACTCTGCGCCGGCGATAAAGGTCCCCGACCCGATCCACGTGCAGATGAGAGTAAAAATCATGATAGACATCTTGAGCTGACGGCCGGCGACCATGAAGTCTTCCTGGTTTTTGATCTTTTTTGACCTGATGAAGTTGAACCCGGTCAGGACAAGAAGATAGGCCAGGATAATGTAAAGATAGATGTGCATGAAGCCCTCCTCTTATTCCTTGAGTTTTCCAGTCGGAAAAATCATATTCTTAGGTCTTCTTGAAGACCTTTCTTATCTTAAGCTTTAGATAGACGAGGGCCATGACGGCATACCGTTTGACGTCTTCCCAGGAGCGGATGTTCGCAATGACCCGCGGCGCCTTCCTGGCAACAGAGACGTTTCCCCCGGAGAAAGACCAGCGGAAGAGGAGCTCGCTGACCTGGGCCCAGGTCAGCTTATCCAGAAAAAGAGGCACATCCCCTTGCGCCGTCGGCAGGGTGATAATCTTTGGCGAATGCTTTTTTGTCCAGGTGAACTCCGCCGGGAGAAGGCCGATTTCTTTGGCCGTCTTTTCCAGGGGTGTGCCGGGGTAGATGTGGAGGATGGCCACGCTCGCCTCGGCCTGGTTTTTATACTGCTCGATGATCCGGATTGTCTCCTGGGCTTCTTCCCAGGTTTCGGTGGGGTGGCTGAAGATAAAGAAAACATTAGGAATGACATCCAATTCTTTGCACCAGGCCATCAGGTTATGGAAGTCTTTGAGCTTGATTTTTTTGTCGATGACGGCGTTCCGGACTCTCTCCGACCCCGCCTCAAGACCGAAGGAGACGTGGAAAAGGCCGGCCTGTTTCATCTTGGCCAGGAGCGGCTTGGTCATCAGGTCAAGCCTGATCTCGCATCTCCAGAAGATAGGAAGTTTTCGCTCGAGGATGATGTCCGCGATCTCTTCCACTCTCTTGACGTTGACGTTGAAGGTGTCGTCATAGAAGAAAATGACCCGGGCTCCGTATTTCCGGATGAGAAATTCGATCTCCTGGATGACGTTGAGAGGACTCCGCATCCGGACAGTGCGGCCCCAGTTGATCGGCGTGGCGCAGAAGTTGCAGTTGAAGGGGCAGCCGCGGCTGGTCATGACGTTGACAGCGGGAAGAGGGCCGCAGCCGGGGACTTCGATTTTGAAATTGTATTTTTCGAAAGGGACGAGATGAAAGGCCGGAAAAGCGAGGCTGTCGAGGTTGGTGATGGGGAAGCGAGGCCGGTTATGAACCACCCGGCCGTTAAGCCTGTAAGAGACTCCGGCCACGTGAGAGATGCCGTTGATCTCCCTTTTTCTTTCCAGGGCGCGGCAGAGGTCGAGCATCGTCTCCTCGCCTTCGCCTCTGACCACGATGTCAAGGCCTTCGATATGGGCCAGCGTGTCATCCGGGGCCATGGAGGCATGCGGGCCGCCCATGACGGTCAGGGCTTGAGGACAGGCCTCTTTGGCCAGGTTCACCAGTTCAAAGCTTTGGAAACGATTTTCAGTTGTGGACGTAACGCCGACGATATCGGGCTGGGTCTCGCGGATTTTTCTGCGAATATCCCGCCAGCTCAGGTTGAGAATATCAGCAGGGATGATTTCGACGCCGATGCCTTCTCGCTCCAGCACGGCGCCGATATAGAGGAGACCGAGCGGAGGCATGGATGAGCCCTTGGACCAGCGCTCGGCAAAATAGCCGCCGGGAGGGACGAAAAGTTGAACTTTCATCCGCTTAGCTTATGAGTTCCTGCTGTTTCTCCAATTTAACGGAATAGAGATTGGTGATGTTCGGTTCCGCCATGGTTGTGCCGTAGATGTAATCGGCCACTTCCATGGTCTTATAGTTGTGAGTGATTATGATGAACTGGGTCTCTTTTTTGACGTCTTTCATCAGGTCCAGGAACCGCTGCAGGTTGGCGTCATCCAGGGCGGCGTCGACCTCATCCAGGATGCAAAAAGGAGTCGGCTTATACCGGAAGAGAGCGAAGAGAAAAGCCAGGCTGGTCAGACTCTTTTCGCCTCCCGAGAGAAGGGCGATATTCTGGACTTTCTTTCCGGGCGGCTGGGCGATGATCTCGACGCCGCTCTCCATTGGATTGCTGTCATCGACGAGCTTCACCTCGGCGCTCCCCCCTTTGAAGACGGACGTGAACACAGCCTGAAAGTGCTTGTTGACTTCAGCCAGGGCGGTCAGAAATTGTTTTTTGCTTTCCTCGTCGATCTTGCGGATCGCTTCCTGCGTGGCGTCTATCGATTCCCGCAGGTCATTCTTCTGCTGGCTGAGAAAGTCGTAGCGTTCCTTGTGGCTGAGGTATTCTTCTTCGGCCATCAGGTTGACCGCCTTGTATTTTTGCAGGTCCTCTTCCGCCTGAGCCAGCTCGTCCTCGATTTTCGCGTCGGAGAGCTCCGCTTCCACCTTCTCGTTCTTCACTTCGTGGAGGGTCTTCTTGAGCTCCTGCCAGCAGGTTTCCTCGAGGTTGACCAGGTCTCTATCGATCTCGGCCTTGGCGATTTCCCATTTGACCCGCTCTTCCTTCCTCCGCTCGAGCTCCTCCCTCAATTGGCCGAGGCGTTTTTCTTGCTCTTCTTCTTCGGCCTGTTTCCTCTGCAGGTCGGTTTCTTTCTGGGCGAGTTCGGCCTGCTTGGTTTTCCTTTCCTCTTCCAAGCTTCGGGATCTTATTTTGAGGATTCGCGTCGCTTCGCCGGCCTGGCTCCCGTCTTTCTCGGCGAGCTGACTTTCCTCCTGATACGCGGAGAGCTTTTTCTGGATGTTTTCCTTGCGGTCATGGATCTCCCGGAGTTGCCGGCTCACGTTGTTGAACCTTTCCTGGACGAGGTCGGCGCTCGCCCGGAGCTCGATGAAGCGTTTCTCGTCCTGGACATTTTTCCCTTTGCTTTCGAGGAACTCCTTTTCTTCGGCTTCCGCCTTGTCTTTTAAAAATTTCTCCTCTTCTTCGAGCCCGGCGATTTTCTGGGTGAGGGATTCTTTTTTGGGGCTGAGAGCTTGGCGTTCCCGCTGCAGAAATTCGAGCTCTCTCTCGATAAGCGAAACAATGCTTCGGCTCCTTTCCCGCTCGGCGGCGGCGCCGACCTTCTCCTTCTCCTGCTCATGGATCCTCAAGCCCAGATCGTCTAAGAGAGAGGTCTCGAAGCGCAAATTCTCTTCGAGCTTCGATTTCTCTTGGCTCTTTTTCTCAAGCTCCGAAGAAAGGGGCTCGATTCGAGCGTCATGACCGGCAGCCTTTTCTTCCAGCTTCTTGATCTCTTGGCCCAGGGCAAAAATGCCCTCTTCCGTTCGGCCAAGCTTGAGAAGGCCCGAGGCAAGAAGGACGTCTCCCTTCGGGGTGATAAAATTCAAGGCGGGAAAGCGAAGCCATAGTTCAACCGCCGTTTTCACGTCCCTGACGATGACAGCCTCACGAAGATGGGCCAGAAAATCTTTGATTTTCGGGCTCGGCCGGAGCTGGGATTTCAAAAACCCCAGGACATTTGAGTCCTGGATAGCAGGGAGCCCAGGCTCTTCCTGAGCGGGGGAGACCAGAAGAAAACGGCCCTCAAGCTCTTTCTCGGCGAGGCGTTTTAAAAAATCGACGGCGGGAATGACCGGCGAGCCGGCTTCTTCTTTCCAGAGGACGTCGATGAGCGCAGCGTACTCTGACGATGTTTCGATCAGGTCAACGAGCCTTCCCAGGGACTCCGGGATTTCCTCCGAGCCGGCCTGTTTTCTCTGGGTTTCCTCCATTTTCTTGAGTGCCTGGAGCTTATAGTAATCTTCATCTCTCGCTTTTTTCGCCTCTTCAATCCGGCTTTTCAGCCGTTCGATAGCAGATTGTTTTTCTTCGATGGAATTTCGCAGCTCGACCGCCACTTTTTCCTTATCTTCCTTCACCTTCTGCGCCTCGGCCAAGTTATTCTCTATGTGGAGGACGGCTTCTGCTTTGCTCTCGAGGAGCGCCTTTTCCTGACCGAGTTGCGACGCCAATTTCGCTTCCTGACGCGCCTGAAGCTCCAGTTCCTTATCGGCTTTGGCACCCTCGTTTCGCAGCTCCGTGAGCTCGGACAGCTTTCCAAGCCGCTTCTCCTTCAGAATTTCGAGGCTTTTTTCTGTATTAAGAAAACTCTCTTGAAACGATTGCCAGTCGGCCGTCGCTCTGGCCATCTCAGCCTGTTTTTCCTTTAGGGCCTGGTCATGCTCTGCCAGGGCGATCTGGCGCTCGGTGATCTCCGCTTCCAGGAGAGCTGACTCTTGTTCGAGTTCCTGCGCCGATGAGGAGGCCTTCTCAGCCTTCTCGGCGAGATCCTCGATTTTTTCCGCTTCTCTTTCCTTCTCTGCCTCGGTCCTGTTGATTTGCGATTCGAGGCCGAAAAGGGCTTCCTGGTTTTCTTTGAGGGATTTCTCGAGTTCCCAGATTTCCCTTCTTTTATCGGTCAGTTCTCTTTCCTCGTTTTTGATCCGGAAGGCCAGCTCTTTTTCCTGGCCGAGGCAACCGCTGTGCTGACGGGCCGCCTCCTCGTGCCGGACCTCGAACTGCGTCAGTTTGCGTTTATAGTTGAGCCCGGTGAGTTCGCGGATTCTTTCTCGAAGCTTGCGGTAGCGGGCGGCGGCTTGGGCTTGCCTCTGGAGGGAATTCTTCGCCCGGCTCACCTCGCTGACGATATCTTCCAGCCGGATGAGATTCTGTTCGCTCGAGGCCAGCTTGCTCTGGGCTTCCTTTTTTTTATCTTTGTAAAAGGCAGTGCCGGCCGCTTCTTCGAGCAGCAATCTTTTTTCGGCCGGCTTGGCCGTGATCAGCAGACCGATGCTGCCCTGCTCGATGACAAAATACTCTTTCTCCGCCACGGCCCTTTTCCAGAGGGTATCCTGGATGTCCTTGAGCCGGGCGGCCTTTCCGTTCAGCCTGTACTCGCTCTCTCCGGACCGGAAGGCGCGGTGGTTGATGACAATCTCCTCGTCCTGGTGCTCGAGAGCCAGGATGACATCGGCCATGCCCAAAGGAGGTTTTTTGGCGTTTCCGTTGAAGATGAGATCCTCGGTCTTTTCGCCCCTCAGGCCTTTTTGTCTCTGGCCGCCCAGAACCCAGAGGATGGCGTCGACAATGTTGCTTTTGCCGGTGCCGTTAGGTCCGACGACGGCGGTTATCCCAGGGTGAAACAGGACTTTGGTCCGGTCGGGAAAGGATTTAAACCCTTGAAGTTCCAGCTTCTTGATGATCATCTATTCCATATTCTTCTGCGGGGCAAGCGTTGATTTTCCAGTCTAGCCTCCAGCAAGAGAGGTATTTTATTCGATTTGGGCTTATTTTTAAAGGGCCAGCTTCTCTTTAGGAGAGAATGATTTTATAATAAGCAGATGAAACCCGTGTCTCAGTCCTTTCTTCCGAAAAAGAAAGTTCTTTTGTTGCTGTCTGCGGCCGGCTGGCTTCTCCTCGGTGTGAGTTGGGTGATGTCTGTTTATGCTTATACGCGGCTGCCTCAAACGATGGCCCTCTGGGTGAGCCTTTGGAGAGGGGAGGCGGTTTGGATGGAAAAATCGCTCCTCTTTTTCCTCTATCCTCTCGCTCAAACCGTCTTCTTTTTTCTTGTCTTGGCTGCGGCCAGAATTCTATTTTTCCGACAATCCGGTCCCGACAAAAAAGGGCCGGCTCTGGAAGGAGAAAAGGAAAAGCATTTCTTAGACCTAAAAGAAGAAGTGGTCTATCTGGCCTTGATTTTTATCAACCTGATCTTCATCCATCTCCAGACGAGCTTGATTCTCCTCTCTCACCGGATAGGTCAAGGACTCAACAGATTTTATTTTTATATGCTCTTCGGGGTTATCATTATACTTATCCCTTATTACTACGCGCGCGGCAAAATGATCCTGAAAGAATAGCTGGGGACGGTTCTCCTGAAGGCCCGCCCTCTGATAAAACAGATGATTTGCCTGCTGTGGCGCCGGCCCCTTGATGGCCGTATTGACACTTCCGGCTAAATCCATTATTTTCTATCTGCTTGGCGCCTTTTCCGGCGAGCCAGCGTAGCTCAGCAGGCAGAGCGGCTGATTCGTAATCAGCAGGTCGAGGGTTCGATCCCCCCCGCTGGCTCTTTTTTTCCCATCACACCAGGATTGGCCCCTTCCTCGATATGGCTCATCCTGCTGTGCAATTTGGCGATCAGCTTCGTTCTTCCCGTACCCCGGCGTATTTGACCTCGGAATGCCATTTCCAGAGCAGGAAGATGGCCGGGTAGACAAGAAGTTCCATCAAGAAAGACGTGAAAATTCCTCCGATCATCGGCGCGGCGATTCTTTTCATGACGTCCGAGCCTGCGCCGGTCGACCACATGATTGGAAAAAGCCCCAGGAACATGCAGCCCACCGTCATGACCTTCGGCCGCAGTCTTTTGACCGCGCCGTAATGGATGGCTTCTTTGAGGTGGACAAGGGTTGACATCTTGCCTTTGGCCTTCATCTCGTTATAGGCGAGGTCAAGGTAAAGGAGCATGAAAACTCCCGTTTCGGCGTCGACTCCCATCAGAGCTATCACCCCCACCCAAACCCCGATACTGATATGGTAGTGGAGCAGGTAGAGGAGCCAGATCGCTCCCACGGCTGAGAAAGGGAGAGCCAGGAGGATGATCATCGTCTTGGTCACAGAGCCCGTGTTGAAGTAGAGCAGGAGGAAAATGATGAAAAGCGTTATGGGGACAACAAAGCCTAGCCTTTTTTTCACGCGGGCCATGGATTCGTATTGCCCGCTCCACTCCAGAGAGTAGCCCTGGGGCAGTTTGAGGTTGGCGCTGACTGCCTTTTTCGCGTCGGCGACATAAGTTCCGATGTCCCGGCCTGCCATGTCAACATAGACGTACCCGGTGAGAAGTCCGTTTTCTTCCTTTATCATCGCCGGTCCGCTGACCAGCTTAATGTCGGCCAGCTCCTCGAGCGGGATTTGGGCCGTTCCGCTCATAACCGGTACCAGGACCCTTCGCAGCTTGTCCAGACTGTCCCTATAATCCCTGGCGTAACGGACATTGATCGTATATCGTTCCCTTCCCTCAACCGTCGTGGTTATGGGTTCGCCCCCGATGGCCGACATGATAATCATCTCAGCATCGCCGACGCTCATTCCGTACCGGGCGAGTTGGTCCCTCTTCAGGTCAAAATCCAGAAAGTAGCCCCCGGCGGTCCGTTCGGCATAAACGTTCGAGGTCCCGGGCACACCCTTGAGAATCATCTCAATATGCTCTCCAAACTCTTGGATCTTCTGGAGGTCGGACCCGAAAACCTTGATCCCAACCGGTGTCCGAATACCGGTTGTCAGCATATCGATTCGCGCCCTGATCGGCATGGTCCAGGCGTTGGAAACGCCGGGGAACTGCATGGCCGCGTTCATCTCGTCCCTGAGCTCTTCCCAGGTAATCCGGTCCCTCCAGAAACGGCGGAGCGGAGCCTGGAGGAACTCGGGCAATTTCGAGTACCAGCGGTCCTTTTTCCGCCACTCGCTTTCAGGCTTCAAAACCACCGTGGTCTCCATCATGGAGAACGGTGCCGGGTCGGTGGAGGTCTCGGCCCGGCCGGCCTTGCCGAAGACTGTTTCAACCTCAGGAAATGTCCTTAAAACTTTGTCCTGAACCTGGAGGAGCTGTTCCGTCGCGGTCACAGAAATTCCAGGATTGGTAACGGGCATATAGAGGATGACTCCTTCGTTCAACGGAGGCATAAACTCAGAGCCGAGCTTGAAATAAAAGGGAACGGTGGCGGCAACAATCAAGACAGCCGCAGCAATGACCGCCCCTTTGAACCTGAGCACGAATGTGAGGACGGGGTTGTAGAGCCGCATTAATGGCCTGCTCACGGGGTGGGTCTCTTCGCTGCGAATCTTTCCAACCAGGACGGCATTGACAGCCCGCCGCAGCCATTTGGGCCGGAAGGTGTACTCCCTCATGTGGGTGAACAGAAGCCGCATCGCCGGGTCGAGGGTTATGGCCAGGACGGCGGCGATGATTATGGCGAAGTTCTTGGTGAAAGCCAGAGGTTTAAAGAGTCTTCCTTCTTGAGCTTCAAGAGAGAATATGGGGATGAAAGCGACGGCAATGACTAAGAGGGAAAAAAAGCTCGGGCCGCCGACTTCTTTGACGGCGCTGATGACCACATTCTTATAGTCTCCGGGCCTGCCCTCGGCTTCCCAGCGTTCCAGTTTCTTGTGAGTCTGCTCGACCACAACCACAGCGGCGTCGATCATGGCGCCGATGGCGATGGCGATTCCGCCCAGAGACATGATGTTGGCCGTTATTTTGAACCCGTACATGGGAATAAAGGAGATGAGAACCGCAATCGGCAGGGTGAAGATAGGGATAGCGGCACTCGGGAAGTGAAGCAGGAAAATAAGGATCACCGCGCTGACAATAATGAGTTCTTCTATGAGCGTGTGCTTGAGGGTATCGATGGACCGACGGATCAGCTCGGCGCGGTCGTAGGTGGTGACAATCTTGACGCCTTCGGGCAGGGAAGGTTCGATTTCTTTTATTTTTTCCTTGACCCTGTCAATGACTTTCAAGGCATTCTCGCCGTATCTCATGACGACGATTCCGCCGGCAACCTGACCTTTCCCGTCCAGCTCGGCGATCCCCCTCCGGATATCCGGCCCCAGGGTCACGCTGCCCAAATCCTCGACCAGGATAGGAGTGCCCGTCCTGTGGTTTGCATCAACCACGATCGACTCGATATCTTTGATCGATTTGGCGTAGCCTCTTCCCCTGACCATGTATTCCCGGCCGGTGAACTCGACCAGCCTTCCTCCGACATCGTTGTTTCCGTTGCGGATAGCGTCAACCACTTTTTCGAGTCCGATGTTGTAGGCGAGGAGGGCATCAGGGTTGATGTTGACCTGGTACTGCCGGACGAACCCGCCGATCGAGGCGACTTCGGCCACGCCCGGCACGCTCTGGATATAGTAGCGGAGATACCAGTCCTCGAAGCTTCTTAGGTCGGCCAGGCTCTGTCTGCCGGTCGTATCGACCAGGGCATACTGGAAGACCCAACCCAAGGCCGTGGCGTCGGGGCCAAGCTCTGTGCGGACGCCTTCAGGCAAGCGGGGAATGATCTTGCTCAGATACTCGAGCGTTCTTGACCTGGCCCAGTAGATGTTGGTGCCGTCTTGGAAGATGATGTAGACATAGGAAAAGCCAAAATCAGAGAATCCCCGGATGGCCTTTACCCGCGGGGCTCCCAGCATGGCTGTGACGATAGGGTAAGTCACCTGGTCTTCGACAATGTCAGGCGAGCGGTCCCAACGGGAATAGACGATGACTTGAGTGTCGGAAAGGTCCGGGATGGCATCGAGGGGCATTCGATTCATCGACCAGTAACCGATGGCGGAAGCCACCGCCACGAGCAGAATGACCAGGAAACGGTGATGGGCGCAGTATTCGATAATCCTGTTAATCATGCTTGTGCTCCGTTTCTTGCATCATCTGACTGAGGGCGGCCTTCAGACTGGATTCTGAATCGACCAGGAAGTTGGCGGAGGTCACAACTTTGTCGCCTGCGACAACGCCGGAGAGCACTTCATAGAAATTGTCGCCCTTGACTCCAAGCTTGAGTTCACGGGGCTCGAGATAGCCGTTTCCTAAATCGACGAAGGCGATCTGCTGCTGCCCCGAATCGAGGACAGCGTCGAATGGGATGGCCAACTTTGTCCCATATTCGACGTGGAGATCGAGGTTGGCATACATCTGCGGCTTAAGCTTGAAATTACGGTTCGCCACTTCTATCCGGACCCTGTTTGTCCGAGTCTCCATATTCAGGTAGGGATAGATATAGGCGATTCTTCCGGAAAAGGTTTCACCCGGAAAGGAGGCCAGGGAGATCACAACTTCCTGTCCTTTCTTGACGAAAGGAACTTGATACTCGTAGATTTCGCCGTAGATCCAGACTTTAGTCAGGTCGGCAATCTTGTACAGGTTTTCGCCGGCCATGACCTTTTGTCCCTGAAGAACATTCTTTTCAACGATAAATCCGTTGGCGGGTGAATAGAGAGTCAGGGTTTTTCGAGCCTCGCCGGTTTTTTCGAGCTCTTCAATCTGAGCAGCGGAAATATCCCAAAGTCTTAACCTCTCCCTGGCTGATTTCAGCATAGATTGCGCAGCTTCAGAACCCGGGCCGCCTGTTTTTTCGAATGACTTCTTGGCCTTTAAGGCAAGAAGGTATTCTTTTTGAGAGGAAACAAGGTCCGGGCTATAGATATCAAACAGAGGGTCGCCCTTTTTGACCAGAATGCCGGTCGCATCGGCAGACAGTTTTTCGATCCAGCCGTCAAACTTGAGGTTAACGAAGGCGACATTCGGCTCCACGTAGTCCACGATGCCCACGGTCCTGACCATCTTATGAATCGGTTGGAGTTGCACCTGACCAGTTTTGACTCCTATCATCTGCTGCAGCTCTGGGGTTATTTTGACTGTCACCCTGCCAGTGGCAGGAGCAGCCGCTTCGCCTTCCTCGACTGAGAACGGTACCATCTCCATGCCCATGGAATCTTTGCCAGGGTGGTCGGAGATTTCGTTAGGGTTCATGGTCGAACGGTACATAATCTTCTTTTTCGGCTGCTGCGGTTTTTCTTCTTTCTTGGTTTCTTCGGGTTTCAGGGGTACAAGAGTCATGCCGCAAATAGGACATTCGCCGGGCTTATCGGAGGTGAAGCCCGGATGCATCGGACAGGTATAGATGGTCTTTTCTTCCCCGGCCTTGACCGAACGGCCGGCCGCAGGTCGTGTCTTTTTGGATAAAACTGGCGAAGAAGACTTGTTTTTGCACGCAAAGAAAAATCCCATCGCGGCTAGGAGAACAAGAAGCCCTACATATTTAACGCACTTCTTCATTTTTTCCTCCCCAGTTGACGAGTTTTGTTCCGGTGAATTCTTCGAGCTCGGCGATCGAGCTCCAAATTTGGGATGCCTCTTTGTAATAGACCGCCTCATAAGAAAAAAGGTTGGTGATGTCCGCAAGCAAAGACAGAAAATCGATCTTGTCGACCTGATAATTGGCCAGAGATGATTCAACCGCCAGAGACGCTTGGGGAATGATTCTTTCCCGGTAGAGGGAAACAAGATTTTCCGAGGCTTTGGCCTTGATGTAGCTTTCTGTGACCATGAAGGAAAGTTCATTTGAGGCCGAGGTGAAATTGCTCCTTGAGCTTTCCAGCATAGCCTGGGACTCTTTCAGCCTGTTTGCCTGTTTGGTCTTGAAATAAAGAGGAATCTCCACTCCGACCATGATCTCGTACATCGGCGTTAGCTTTCCCCGAAAGTCATACCCGCCTTGGACCACAAAATCAGGATAGAAATCTTTCCTGGACATTTCCACCATCTTTGAGCTCTCCTGGATCATGAACCCGGCTTCCCTGACCATGGGCGAGTTTTCCGAGGCCAGCTTTTGAAGCTCCTGGAGCGATTTCTCCAGACCGGGGACATTCTGGTCTTCCGGAATCCCCAGCTCCTGGTCCGGAGGAAAATCCAGGAGAGTGTTTATCCTGGCCTTGAGCATGGGGATCATCTGCTTCATGGGGATAATCATCTCGTCGATCTTGGAAATTTCGACCTGGGCTTTCAGTATATCGGACTGAACGCCCTTTCCGACGGCGTATTTAGCCTCGGTTAGGCTCAGCGCTTTTTCAAGAAGGCTGCGCTGCCTGGTTAAGATGTCGATGGCTTTGTAGTCATAGAAAAGCTCAAAATAGGCGAGCTTGATCTCCTTGAGCACGCTCAGCTTGACGGCATTAAGGCTTTCCGCTTTCCTTTCATACGCCTTCGCGGCGACCTGCCCGCGCAGGCTGAGCTTGCCCGGGAAGGGAATGGCCTGGCTAAAAGTAAAGCCCAGACCGCTCATGATATCCTCGCCGATCATCCAGCGAGAAAGCCCCATGTTCCTCAGATTGAACCCCAGCATGGGATTGGGCAGGGTCCGCTCTTGAGGGATTTTCAGGGAATAGGCCTGGACTTCACCTTCCATGGCTTTGATCTTCGGGTTCCTCTCCAAAGCCTGGTCGAGGAGGCTTTCGAGCCTAACGGGTTTCTCCTGGGCCATGAGAGAAACCGATACAACAAGCAAAAGGAAGGTTACTCGAATCGTTTTCATAGCGATTTCCTCCTGTTGCTCCTCTTGAGCTATAAATGGCAGAGGCCGTGATTCTCGGCCGGCAGAGCTAAAAAACAGCAAGCCTGGCTCTGCGAGGTTTGGCAGGCCGAGGATATCCTCCGGCCAAAAATCTTTTCCGCCGGCAAGAAACCCAGAGCGAGAAAAAGCGTGAAAAAAATGCTCACGGCGACGTTTCGCCAAGGAAATGGCACCGATCGCTTTTCCTGCCTGATATCCAATATCCTGGCCAGCCTTTCATCGACAAAATCTCCGCTTGCGAAAGAGGTAAAGTTCCCGGCCGCAGCAAGGCTCTCTCTCTTGACCTTGACGAGGACGGCAGCAAGACAAGCCGGAGAGAGAGATGAAGAAAGGGCATTTTCGTCGGCCAGGAATTCAGAAATTTTCCTGAAGGCCGCGCCAAGATTCTTAAAAGCGGGAAGAAAGAAGAAGAAATTGGCTATAAAAGAAACGATAGTACCTCTTAGGAGATCCTTCCTCCTTAGGTGACTCATCTCATGGAGAAGGACGGCCATCACCTCATCGTCGCTGAGCGACTCGACGAGGCGCGAGGAGACGAACATCCTTGGACGCCATAAACCTGAAGTAAAGGCGAAGCTGAGGTCGCTCCCGAAAAACCGGAGCTGCTGTTCCTTGAGCGCCAACTCCTCCATGATTTTCCGGAGACGGGAGGGAATCTCGGCTGCCTCCAAACAGCGGCAGAAGGCCCGCACCCTGGCCAGCCGAAAAGATGTTCTCAGGAGAGAAAAGATGAACAGGACAAGCAGGGCTGCGGCGATGAGATACCGTTCGCCAAAAAAGACGATCCCCGCCAGGTGCCAAACCTGCGGGCACGCGGCCAAGCAGGCTTCGAAAAGAGAACGGCCGAAGTCCGGCGGGAAGGAGAAAAGGATTAAAACCGCGGCCATGAGGACAACGGAAAAGAAGAGAACGGAGAAGAAAAGATAGAGGTGATCAAGCCTTCTCAGCGTGGCTGCGCGTTTCCTTATCAATGGTCCACTCTCTTTCTCTCTTCGAGGAGTTTCATGATTTTTTCGACCTCCTGTTCGTCCCAGCCCGAGAGGATATCCACAAAGGTGGAAACGGCGCAGGCGGGAGAAATCTCGAAGATTCCCTTGATGACGAGGGAGGCCACCCGCCGCTCGAACTCGTCCTTTTTCGTTGCTGGCGCAAAGAGATAAATGCCGTCCACTTTATTCCTAATGACAATTCCCTTTTTGACCAATCTATTGAGAACCGTCAAAATTGTCGTATAGGCAAGCTTCTTGCGCCTGCAAACCTGCGTGTAGATCTCTCTACCGGGAAGGTTTCCTCTTCGCCATAGGACTTCCAGAACGGCCCGCTCCAGCTTGCCGATGATTTTCTCCATGCCGCGGTTTCCGGGCTTGAATACAACTTTCACTAGTATTCCTATAATAATTATATAGAATAGGCTATACTACGTTGTGTAAAATGTCAAGAGCTTGTCTTCAGCAGAATTTTCGGAGCGGCCGATTTTTTCTTTCGTTTGCGCCGGTCTGCCGGCTGAAGAAGTGCGCGGACAGCCGCGTCTTGACCCAGTCCATAAATTGACAGCGGGATTTATATTTTGTAATATTACCACGAAGCAGAAAAGGTGACGCGGAATGAAATGTCTGCTCGAGCACTTCAGAGATCCATTGATCAGTCCCTATCGACATAGCTCCGGCGCAGAACGCGTTCTTTCCCAGAAATTCTCCTTCGTTCGAACGAAGACAATTTAGACTTCCTGGCCCGATTGAAGAAGGGGGATCTTATCTTGCCGGCAGACAGGAGGTCATTGAAGAATTGGGCAAAAGGAGTTACATGTGCGCCTGTATCTGATAAACCCAGGCTATTTGCCGCTGAACCCGACCAAGGGAAAAGTGAGCTATGGGAACCGGTATCGCATCTGGAAGCCGCTCAGCCTGTTGATCTTGGCCGGTCTAACCCCTCCCGAGTGGGACATCACGGTGATTGACGAGAATCTCGGCATACCCGACTACATGATTATGCCCCGCCCTGACCTGGTTGGAATAACCGCCTTCACCGCCCAGGCGAATCGCGCTTACAGAGTGGCAGAGGAGTTCCGCGGCCGCGGCGTGCCGGTAGTGATGGGCGGCATGCATGCGACCATGTGTTCAGCGGAAGCCTTGGAGAACGTGGACGCCGTTGTCAAGGGCGAAGCCGAAAGCATCTGGGCGAAAGTTTTGGACGACGTCCGGCAGGGCGCCTTGAAGCGGGTTTACGTTGGCACTCGCTTGGAAATGGACAAAGTCCCGCCCGCCCGGCACGACCTCTTGCCGTCCGGTTATCGCTTGGGGGCGATCCAAACCACCCGTGGCTGCCCGCTCAACTGCAGCTTCTGCAGCGTCACCGCGTTTAGCGGCCGTCGCTTTCGGCACCGCCCGATTGAGGATGTCGTCGACGAACTTAAGTTCATTCGGGAGAAGTATGTCTTGATCGTGGATGACAACCTCATCGGCACTCGCAAGGACCATATCGCCCGCAGCAAGGACCTGTTCCGGGCCATGATCCGGGCAAACCTTGGCAAGAAATGGGTTGCCCAGGTGACAATGAATATGGCCGAGGACGAAGAACTGCTTAGACTGGCGGCGAAGGCTGGCTGCTTTGGTGTCTACATTGGCTTCGAGTCGCCGAGTACGGCAGGGCTTCTGGAAATCAATAAGCAGTTCAACATCCGGAAAGGCTCCGACATAAAGGGCTCTGTCCGAAGGATGCAGCGGCACGGCATTCTGGTGCTCGGTTCATTCATCATGGGGCTTGATGTTGATGGGCCGGGCATCGGGCAGCAGATCGCCGCTGCGGCTCGTCGCTACGGCCTGGATTTTATCAACGTGCTCTTCCTGACGCCGCTGCCCGGCACGCGCCTGTGGCAAAAGATGGAATCAGAAGGTCGCATCATTGCCAAGGCCTTTCCCGGGGATTGGAAATACTACACGCTGACTTTCCCCGTGGCCAGGTACAGTTACCTGTCCTGGGCCGAAATACTTAACGAGAATGAGGCCTGCTACCGGGCTTTTTACTCCTATCCGCGCATTATCGGCCGGATGTTCAGCAGCTTGTGGCGTCTGCACAAGCCCTTCAGGACATTAGTGAGCGGAGTGTTCAACCTCACCATGAGAAACAATATGGTGCGGTCCTACCGTGAGAAATTCCAAGGAATGAACTTGTCCCGGGGTGAAGGCCAAGCAAAAAGAGAACCGCCGGAGAGGATGGATTATATATTTCACAGCAAAAACGGAGGCAAAGATGAGCTCTTGTCTTAGAAAGCGATGGCTTGGCTTGATGATTCTGGCCCTTCTGGGCAGGCGACCTTTATTTTTCCGGCGGATATCCTTTATACTAAAAAGAAAAAAGGGAGGCACCATGAACAAAGCCTTAACGATGGGAATTTTGCTCCTTTTCGTCACTATGCTATTCAGCCTGAGCTGCGTTCCCGGCCCCAACGACCTCGAGAAAACGCCGGACAAGTCGGGGAAAGTAGCCGGGTTCTGGAAGGGAATATGGCACGGCCTTCTTGCGCCCATCACTTTCGTTATTTCCATATTCAGCAAGAACATTCGCTTCTATGAAGTCCATAACAGCGGCTTCTGGTATAACTTTGGATTCGTCATCGGCGCCGGTCTTTTCCTGAGCGGCGGTATCCTAGGCAAGAAAAAGATAAGGAAATACTGAGGCGGAAAGCTTTCTGACCTAAATCAATTCGTCACGTTGATGCTGAATCTGCCCTTTCTGGGCCGGGAGTAGAAAAAATTGAAAACAGACAAGGCCATGAGGATTAAAATAATCGCGGCCCAGACCGTCTTCTCCTTGATGTGGAACACGCCCGCGCTCACCGGGCTCCTGTAAGGTTTGTTCGTCTTGACCAGCGCTTCGAGCCTTTTCTTTTTTTCTTCACTCCAAGCATAGGAAGATTTCTCGAGCGCCCGGGTGAAGTATTTTTCCAGGATGAGGTTTTCCTTCCAGGCGATAAAGAGCGCCTGCTGTCTGCCCTTCTCACTTTTGGCCTTCTGTGCTTCTTCTTCCTTTCTGTCCCGGCGGAAAATGTGCACCCGCATTTCATACAGGAAGGGATGGATCAAGGGGCTGTGCAGGCTCAAAAACTGGCCGTAGTCTTTGTCTTTCCAGTCCCTCAGGATTTGAGCATAGTGGTCTGATTTCTCCTCGTCCGTTTTCTTGAGGTCGGCGACGGAACAACGCGAATAAAACGTACCTATCTCCGGATCCCCGTGCTTCTGGCTGAATTCAGACATCGGCTCCTCTTTGAGCAGGAAGGAGAGACAAGGAAAGCGCTCGGCATATCCCGCCACCCGGCGAGGCGTGTTTGAAGCGCACAGGCCGAGCAGGACCAGGTTTACCGCAAGAAAAACGGAAACTCTTCTGACTGACCTCGGGCCCGTTTTTTCCGGGATGATTTTGGGCCTTATTCCTTTCCAGACAGCCACCTGGAAAAGCCCGACAGCGAGGGCATTAAGGCCGGCGTCGCGGAAGTCCCAATAACGGTTGGGCATCATCCACTGGAGGATCTCATCAAAAGTCCCGACGAGAGAACCGAGGAAAAAGGCGATAAGGTAGATGCTCTTATCCCTGACCGAAAGGCTGAGGGCTCGGAAGAGAAAAAAACCCAGAAGGCCGTACTCGAGAAAATGGACGGCTTCTTCGGGCGCCCTCCACAGTTTTAGGGTGAAATAGACATAAAGGCAGGCCACCGCCGTCAGCCAAAGATAGTTTGAGGGCGATCGAATTTTCAAACGGAAGACCAGGAAATAAACAAGGGCGAGAAAAGCGACAGCAGTGGCTGCCAGAACGGCATAACCGAAAAGGGAACGTCCCCAATGCCCGGAAACAAATTTTTGAATTGTCCGAGCTAAGGGGACGATGAGAAAAATAGCCAGGGTGCAGAGGGCTACCCAGAGCCAGGCCCAGAATTTTTTCTTTTTAGGCATAGCCGGTTTCTTTTTATTTTAATCTTTTTTCTGCAGATTTTCTTTGACATTTGAAAATTTAATTATCTATAATAAAAGTAAGCTGCTGGCTGGAGAGGGATCCTCCTTAGCCCCGCTTCCTTTTCCTTTTTCAAACCTTGGCGCCTCACCAGCCAGCGCCTCGTTAAAATCTGTCACAAACCTGAGCAAAAAACTGTCATGCCCTCTGGGCTCGTGGGTTTTCTTGCCCCGAACCTGAAGCAGCACCCTGGGGAAGGCAAGCCTAAACATTTTCCGGTCGAGAAGCGTAATAAATAGGATGATTTTAATTCTGGCCCGGTTTTTATATGATGGACGTGGGATGGCCAAAAAGCTCGTTTTTATTTGCCTGCTCCTGCTCTCCTTCTGCGCGCCCAGAGAAAAAATCAAGATTACCGAACTGGCGCCTGAAATTGAGGAGAAAATCGCTGCCGCCGACCTTCTCCGTCACCAAGGCTGTTATGTAGCTCTCAAACAGGCGTACGAGATTTATGCGGACCTTTATGCCCAGCCTTCCTCTAAGAAAAAGGTGGCCGCGAAACTGGCCATGACAGCCCTCCTTCTTGTCGTCAGGGAAAAGGAGCTGGGCCTGGCCAGCAATATTTATATCGACAAGGCCTTAGAGCTTGTGGAAAATAATCCCTCTTTGAACGCCTTTATTCCTTATGCCGAGATAGCCGGGATGTTCTGGGTCCAGGGAAAAGGCATCATGAGGGATATTGATGAGAGGTTCCCCTGGAAAGAGACCGAAGAGAAGCTCAAAAAAATGGAAGACGAACTCAAGGAAAAGGCGTCGGCAGACGAGTTCTTCGCTTATATGTATGCCTTCCAGAAATGCGCTTACGCCAACCCTTATGAGGAGAGGAAGGAGTTCACGGAGCTTCTCGAAATGTTTCCCGATTCTCTTCTCCTTAAATATAAAAGAGCTATCTGTCCTCAAGAAAACGCAGATTTGTTAAAGGACCTCCTGGCCGCCGAGCCTCAATTTTATGAAGCTGAGTACAATCTCGGAAATCTTGCCCTGAAAAACGGGAACTTATTGGAAGCGGAAGGCTATTTTTTGAAAGCCTTCGAGGAAATACCTGAATCTCCTCAGGTCACTATTTCCCTGGCCAGCATTTATCTCGCTACGGAGGAACTGGAGCGGAGCCTCGAATTTTATGAGAAAACACTCGCCCTCGCGCCCGAATACAGGGATGCCCTCCTGGGAAAGGCCATCTGCCTGAGCTACCTGGGCAAGCCCCAGGAAGCCGTTGAAGCCCTCCAGAAAATCATCAGCCTCGGCCACTGGCTCATCGGCGAAAGTTATTATTGGCTGGCCTGGAATCGGCATGAGTTGAAGAGTTTAGAAGAGGCGGCTGCCGATATCGAACAGGCGAAAGGGCGCCTTCCCACATCGACCGAGGTCTTCACGCTCTCGGGAATTATCGCCTTCGAGATGGGAGATTTGGTCAAGGCGGAGAAGGACCTGGAAGAAGCTCTCCAGTATAACCCCGCCAATTCCGAAGCCCTGTTCAACCTCGGCAGCCTGTATGCCCGGAAGGAGGACTGGAAAAATTCGGGCCTCTATTTTGAAAAGGCCGGGTTTTCTTTTGAAAACGGGGAGCAGTCTCTGAGGGGAAAAATGGAGCAAATCGAAAAATCTTCTCTTTCTCCCGAGAGAAAAGAAAAGCTACTGCGCAAGAAGAGATACCAGCTGGAGAAAATGTCCCTTTCCAAGGCGACGGCTTTTTACAATGCTGCCGCCGGATACCTCAACTCGGGCCAGAAGGCCAAGGCCCTGGAGATGGCGACGCGAGCTTCCCAACACCCTTCCTTTAAGCAAAAGGCCGAAGAGCTCGTATCTCAGATCAAGTTTTAAAATCGGGCCAGTTCCAAACAAGGACAGGTCCTTCTATAAACATTTCTCTGGAACCTGGAGTAATATTTATGTGAAAGAGGCCTATGGACGAAAAACAGCTGATCGAGGCCTGTCTTCAGGGAAATATGGAGGATTTTAGGGTCATCGTGGAAAAGTACAGCGCCCCCGCCATGGCTATGGCCATGAATATTTTAGGTAACCGTGCTGATGCCGAAGACGCCTGCCAGGAGGCTTTCATCCAGGTTTTCCGGAACTTGGCCAGGTTCGACGTGAAAAGGAGCTTTAAAAGCTGGCTGTATGCTATCCTCTATCGGCGCTGTCTCGACCAGTTGAGGCGCCGGCGCCGGTCTTTTGGGCTGGTGAAAAAGATGCAGCTGGAGGCCCTCCCGGCAAAGACGCGGAATCCGGATCCCTTGCCCGAAGACAAGAGCCTTCCCTCCAGGCTTCTTGATCACTTGAGACCCAAAGAAAGGATCGTCCTCTCTCTCTGGGCCAACGAGGGCTACACGGCCCAGGAGATTTCCGAAGTCCTTCGCTGTTCGTCCAGCACGGCGAGGGTCTATCTTTTCCAGGCGCGGAAAAAGATCAAAAGCCTATTGGAGAAAAAAGATGTTTCGCTGCCAGATTACTAATTTTTTCTATACGGTTTGGCCTCAAAAGGTTTGGCGGGATTATCTCATCCGGCGCCATACGGAAAGATGTCCTTCCTGCCAGGCCAAGCTGGCCAGCCGAGAAGAAGCTGAATCTCTGTTGATAAACGAGAACAAGATAAGCCCGCAGCCTTCCCTTTGGCCTCGGGTGAAACCGGGTCTGGTCAGAATCGAGGGAGGCCTGGAAAAGAAAACGCAGCCTTCAGGCCGGCGCCGGTGGCGCTGGGCGGCCGCAGGTCTCCTGATCGTCGGACTGTCGAGCTTCTGGGTTTTGAGGGATTATAAGCCGGATAAGATAATGACCGGCCGGGAAGCCGAGACGTTCCGGATCAATTATCTTAAAGTGGAAAACAAACCCGCCCAGGCTTATCTCTACCAGCCTCTCGAATCCAATCTGATCATCGTCTGGGTTCAAAAATCAACATGAAGGAGGTTGTGATGAATAAAAGAATGGCATTTTTTGCGCTGGCGTTCTTACTGGCTTTCGGAGGACCGGCTCTCGCTAAAAGCGAAGCCGAACCTCAGGCCACTGCAGAACAAGATATCAGGCTCCGTTTTTTTGAAGGCATTAAAGAGGGGGCGGCAGAGCCCGCGCAGGTTATTACCTCCTCATTTTTGCACTCCACGATAACGGCCAATATCGCGTCGGAAGAGGACCTGGCCGAGGAGCAGAAACAGATCAAAAAAACCTTCAATTTAGACGATGTCAAACTTCTCACGGAGGCTGTCTTGAAATGGCCGGCCAAGGGATCGGAGAAGGTCTCTCATCTGCTCAGACTCGACGGCAAGCAGTACTTGATTCTTGTCACGCCCGTGGACCGCCTACGGATGCGGCAGTTCAGGGTGGAGATCTTTGAGCTGAGCAACGAAAAGAAAACGAGCCTTCTAGATACTGAGGTCATCCTGCCGGCGAGGAACATCGCTGTTTTCGGGTTCGAGGACATGCAGCAGAAGCCCTATTTCCTGGCCCTGCGCGTGCCCCAGGCCGGAATTTTAGGGGGCGTCGAGGGGGGAGTTCTCGGCGGAGTGGAAGGAGGCGTCGCCGGCGACGCAAGCGAGATCAAGACGCCGAGGCTCATTAAAAAAGTCGACCCGGTCTACCCGGAGATCGCGCGACTGGCCGGTGTCGAAGGAGTTGTCATCTTGGAGGTAAAGACAGACACATACGGCCGGGTTCAGGATGCGAGAATCTTGAGATCTATCCCACTTCTTGATCAGGCGGCTATCGACGCGGTCAAACAGTGGGTCTATGAACCGCTGCTAATAGACGGCATTCCCAAGCCCGCGATTTACACGGTTACGGTCAGGTTCAGTCTCGATGGTGAAAAAACGGCCAAGACCGCTCAAGCGATCGAGGAATTTGCCAGGGGCGCCGTAAAAATCACCGGCGATATGGAGCCGCCCCAGATGATTAAGAGGGTTGACCCCATTTATCCTGAAATAGCCAGACAGGCTCATGTCGAAGGGGTCGTCATCCTGCAGGCGAGGACCGATACCTCTGGCAAAGTGAAGGAGGTCATGGTCCTCCGGTCTATTCCTCTTCTCGATCAGGCTGCCGTCGACGCAGTCAGACAGTGGGTTTACGAACCCTTGATCATCAAGGGCAAGCCTGTGGAAGCCGTTTTCACAGTGACGGTCCGCTTCGATCTTAAGTGGCAGAAAAAAGAAGCTGCGGCTGAGAAGGAGAAGACAGGTGAGCTTGAAAAAGGCGCGGTCAGGGCCACGGGCGAGATCAACCCTCCCCGCCTGATGAAAAAGGTCGAACCCATCTATCCGGAAGAAGCGCGAAAAGCCGGCATTGAGGGGATCGTCATCCTGGAAGCCATGACGGATGAAAAGGGGAATATCGCCAGAGTCAAAGTTCTCAAATCCATCCCCGAGCTCGACCAGGCGGCCATCAACTCCTTGAAGCAGTGGAAATACGAGCCGACGATCATCGACGGCAAACCGACTCCGATCGTCTTTACCGTAACCATCCGTTTCCAGCTGAAGTGATCCAGCTCTTTTTCACATGGGCTTGACGAGGCTACCGCTTCAGGTCGGTATACTTCAGCTCTGAGCCGAAAAGGCTGTGGGGAATCATGAAGACAACCAGCATCAACACGGAAGCTGCCAAGATCCACCCCCGGGCGGGCTTCCCGCCGCGGCCGGCGATGACCGCAGCCACCCAGCCGAGCATGGCGATGAGCGTTTTGTTGTCGGTCAAATCGAACCCGAATGGAACGCCCGTCCACCAGGACCCGAAGGCGAATTTCTGGACAAGAGGCCCGAGAATGAATCCTCCCACAAAGAGCAGGGCGGCCGTCCAGATGGCCAATTTTCTGGCGCTGTCCCAGCGGACCAGGGCGGCAATACCTGCAGAGGTGGAGAAAAGCATGGCCAGGAACATCACCAGCACGTGGAAAATCAGCACCGTTAGAGGAACATGGCCTTTAAACCTGATTATGATCGGCTCTTCGCCGGTCAGTGAGACTTCTTTGCCTGGGTCCGATAAGAAAACTTTATAGGCTAACTTCCCCGCCATGGGCTGCTTGGGCAAATATCCCACAACCTGGCTGTCTTTTCTTTCGAGGGGAACCTCGGTCCAGGGGTCGGCCGTTTTGAACCTTTTGAAGAGGAGGCGACCTTGAATCTCTTCATCGGGGACATCGACCGCGATTTCGCCGTCCTTGGTAATCTCTTCGCTGCGCGGCAGTTCGAACTTGATTACGGTATCAGCCAGCATCACTTTCCCGCGCCTTGGATAGGTGGGGCCGGTGAGACGCTGGTAAACGGCGCTCGAAAGAGTGATGACGATAGCGATGAGCCAGAAGAAGAATTTTTTCATTTCTATTCTTTGATCTCAATGCCTCCAAGAATGGCCGAGGCCTTGAGATGAAGTGTTTGTGCCGTCTCGGTCCCCGGAGCGAAGGTGTGCTTATCCTCAATCCCGCCTAACAGAGGCTGGCCCTCGACCTCGACTCGCCACGTCTGGGGCACTCTCACCTCGATTCCGCCCAGGATGGCGGTGAGTTCAACGGCGGCTCTCCCCTCGGCAAGTCGCGCCCGGGTGAAATCAAGTTCGATCCCGCCGAGAATGGACGTCGCTTTTCCACCTTGGAAGTTCTGCGATTCGATGCGCCGCTTGAGTCCGGACAACATGACGAAGGCATCCAATTCATTCTCTTTAGCTCCAGGATGACTTTCCGACGAACGTCCGGCTGTTAGCCCGGAGAGAATCCATACTCCCAGGATGATGAGGAGGAGCGGCCAGACATAATGCCAGGCGCTTCGGCCCAGGATCTCCAGCTTAGCCAGCATAAAGACACTGCCGATGATGATGAGAATAACGCCTCCCGCGGCATTGCGGAGATTATTGGCCAGGAGATGCCAGAGTCCTGCGAGGATCAGGAGGAGAGGCCAATACCTGGAAAAGAAAGAGCCAAAATCGATCTGTCCCATCCTATCGAGCAGGAAGAGGATGCCGATGATGATGAGGATGAGACCCCAAAAAATGCGCCCTGACGCGTTTCTCGAAGCGGTCACTTTCTTTGCTCCTTACCGTGCCTTTATACCATATTCTGCTTCTTATACAAAATTCTTGAGCGAGGGTAATCCTCTCCGTTTATGTGATACCATTCGGCGCAGGATGCCACCCTCGGCCCCCGCACCCCGGGGAACCAGTCCCGTCGGTTCCCCCCGTCGGAGAATCCGACGGGTCCCCTCTCCGCTACGGGGGCTTCAGGACGGCATCCTTCGCCTATCATAAAGATCACCTACTTGGAAATGCTTCCTGAGCGAGGCGGAGTGGAGGCGTGTCAGCTGCCTTGAGCTTATAGCCGCCGGATGTTCATCCCGCCGCTGACTTCAAGGATAAGTCCGGTGGAGTAGGGGAAATATCCTTTGGCCAGGGCCGCCACAGCTTTTCCCACATCCTCAGGGAAACCCCATCTTTTCTGCGGCACCAGCCCTTCAGCGATGAGCTTGTCGTATTTTTCCTTAACAGGAGCGGTCATATCGGATTCGATGATGCCGGGCCGGATCTCATAAACGTTGATCCCGAATTCGGAGAGGCGGTCGGCAAACAGAGCAGCTGCCTGGCTCAGGCCGGCTTTGGAGATGCAGTATTCGGCTCGGGACGGGGAGGAGACGGAAGCGGAAATCGAGGAGATGAAAACGATGCTGGGCTTCGGTTCCGGGCTCTTTTTGACCTGACCGATCATCTGTTTGGCGACTTGTTGAGTGAGAAAAAAAGTGCCCCGCGTGTTTATTCCCCAGACTCTGTCGAAGCTCTCGGGCGTGGTTTCAAGGATATCCTGGCGCACAAGAGGAGCGACTCCGGCGTTGTTGACCAATAGCTCGACCATGCCGAACCGTCCGGTCACCTCTTCGAGCATCCTTTTGTGGTCGGCCAGGCTGGAAATGTCACCTTGGACCGGCAAAAACTCAGCTCCCAAGGCCTCGGCGCATTCCTTGACCTCGAAAAGCCCGGCCTTCTTGTTCTGCGGCTCGAAGATGACATCGTTTCCGGCGATATCAAACCCGTTGCTGGCGAGCTCCAGCGAGATTCCGCGGCCGATGCCCCGGCCCGCCCCAGTGATGAAGGCCACAAGTTTTTTACTCATTCTTCGTCCTCCTCAAGGATAATCCGATCCTCCCTATAGTCATTCCAGACATTCTCGAACCAGGTTTCCTCCCGGGGGATAGGCCGGATGTCCACCCACTTTTTAGCCACTTTCCCCCGGTCATCGAGGGATATTTCCAGGATTTTCCGGTCGACAAAGGAATTTGGCGGATTTAGGAAGAAACGCCAGGCATCATCCATTCCCGGGCAAGGGGCGTTTCCTTCTGCATCCAAAACCACATACGAGCCCCTGCTCTTTCCACCCTTTTCCAGATACTCCTTGATGGCTTCGAGATAGAGCGCGTGCGTAAGACAGAGGTCGAGGTTTTTAAAGGCCGCGGGCAACTCTCCGGCCGAGCGCACTTTCATCTCCGCGTTCAGCCGCTCATACAGGGCCCAGGCTTCTCGAACGGCTTTTCCGACTTTCTCAGCATTCCGGATGGCCGCTCCAAAGGCAGACATCCTTTCTTGAATCTCCTGGCGCGTCCGCTCCATGAAAGTGGAATCTTTAAAATTTTTGTTCAGCATTTTTTCGGCAAGAGCGAGCGTATTCGTGACCTGAGGGCCCACAGATGAAAGGAACGGTTTGAGAAGGGGAGGGTTGTTGTTGTATCTTCGGGCGATAAAAAGGGCGGCTCTCAGGCTTCCCACCTGTCCGGAATTTAGGGCTGACCCGCCTGGACGCTTGACGCCATGGCTGCCGTTTACTTCTCCCACCGGGAAGAGGTGTTTGACGTTGGCTTCCCACCAGATATTTCCCTTGAAACCACCGTTATTGTGCTGAGCGCAGAGGGCAATTTCAAGAGGCTCGCTTGAAAGGTCGATGCCGTTATTTTTATAGATGGCGATGGCCGGCGGATTCATCTTGGAGAGCCTTTGAATGGGAGTCGGGAGCAGGGCGCCTGATTTTTCGAGGTAGCCCGAAGCTTCCCTGCTGAGGAGGCTGAAGGAAAACCCCTCGAGCTTTCTCCCGCCGCTTAAATTTCGGGTGAAGTCCAGGAAGACCCGCCTTCCCTTGACCATGGTCTCCTGGTAGACAAGAAGGTCGATAAGAGAAGAGCCGTAGTCAAGGACTTTTTCCGGGTCAAACGGCCACTGGTAGCCTTTAAGAAAAATGGCTGTGGCCAGCTTTCCCATATCAGGAAAATAGTCACTCAGAAATTCGCGCTCTTCCCCGCCTGCTTGATCTGTTGAGAAATACCGGGGAATGACCTGCTGGTATGTTCCTGAGAGATTCCAGCGGAATTTCACCGAGGCTAACCCGAATTGGGATTCTGTCAGGTTCTGCCCGACAGCGCCGGCGGCGAAGGCCAGTCGGTGGGAGCCTGATTGGCTCTCAGGATAAACAGAGGCCTTGTAAATGCCGGCAGGCCCGCCCGTTGCGAGGATGATATTCACGACGTTGAAAATAACAAAACCGCGGCTTGGCTTTCCCAGGTTCTTTTTGTCAAGGGCGATGGCCCCGACAACCCTTTTGTTGTCTCCTCGACCTTCGGTCAGGAGGGCAATAACATCATGTTTGTTCAGAACGGGGATGCTCCTTTTTTTGACTTCGCGGGCCAGGCCTTCGAACATAAGGCGTGACGTTAAGGGCCCCGCCGAGGTCGCCCGCTGCCGGGGGTCATAGTCGGTTTTGTAGCCCGCGTAAGCGCCATACTTGTCATGGGGAAAAGGCACGCCCAGCTCGACCAGGTGAAAAAAAGCCCGCGGAGAATTTTGGGCTTCCACAAGGGCGATATCCCCGTGCATCGAGCCTCTGGAATAAAGGTCCTGGGCCATCTGGAAAGCGGAGTCCGGCAGTTCCCCGGCGAGAGAAAGTTTGTAATAGGTCTGTTTATCCGAGCCGGCGTTCCTCGATGTCCCTGCGCCCCAGTTGTCCGTTGCGATGGCGATATCGCTCACGCCCTGCTCATACAGGCAGACGGCGGCATTCAGGCCCGCCGCCCCGCTTCCGATGACGAGCGTGTTGAGCGAATAGACCGGCAATCTAAGGCTGCCGAATGTGGCTTCATTTATTTTCATGTTTTTTTCTGACCGCTTCCAGGTTTTTCTGGGCTGAGGGAGCCAGCTCAAAGAATTTTTTCAGCTTATCACAAGGGTACTCCTGACAATAAGCACAGTTTTTTGCTTTTCTTCCCCGGCCGCAGGCTCTGATTTCGCAAACATGGCAGTAGCTGAAGACGAGGCCGGATTCTTGAATGCAGCCGACGCAGTTGACATCCTCCGGCTTAATCCGGGCCTGGTACGTCCTTGACCATTCTTCCGCCACTTTTTTCCGGGCTTCATCATCGTCGTTTTGTGTGGCCAAAAAAGCACCGCATTCCGAGCAGATCAGGCCGCAGATGGATATTAATTTTTCCATTTTCGCCTCCTCAAGGGGTTTTTTTTATTTTGATCAAGGCTTTCCTTCTAACCTTGCGGTATTCCGACCGGTAGATTTCGGCGTCTCGCACCGGGCAACCTACGCAGCCTCCATCGCGTAACAATTGCGAGCAGTGCGAGCAGGTGGTGCAGACTTTTCGGGAATTCAAAACACCGTTTTCCGCCAGGTCGTCCAACCACTCGGGATAGGCCAGTGCTCCTCGCCCTAAACCGATGATAGAAACTTTCCCCGTCTGGATCATCGCCGCAGCGACGTTAGGGAAGAAATGGCGGAGCCAAGAATATCCGGTGCCGACCAGCGGAAGAGCCGGGAAGCTTTTTTGAAGTTCAGCCGTGAGGCGAAGCAGGCGCCCGACGCCGACAAGAGGATGCTCTTCGGGAGGCGCCATCCCCAGGAGGGGAATATCATAAGGCCGCCCGTAATGCGGCTTATACTTGGGAATTCCGCAGGAGATGTTGAGGAGAGGAAAGCCCGCTTGAATGAACTTTTCAACCAAGGCCTTTGTTTCCGTGAGGTCTTCCTTGCCCGGGTCCTCGGGGCTTGCGCCGAACCCGTAAGGCCAAGGAAGAGAATCGTAGGCATTGATCCGGCTGGTGATGAAAATGTCTTTGACGCTCTCCCCGATTTTCCGGGCTGTCTCGGCCAAAAACCGGATTCTGTTCTCGAAAGAGCCTCCGTACTTGCTCTCTCGGCGGGTGAAACAGGCCAGAAGCTCCGAGACGAGGTAGCCGTGGCAGGCTTTGAGATCCACGCCGTCAAACCCGGCCTCGCGGGCGAGTTCGGCGGCGGAAACGAAGACTTCCTCGAGGGCATCCAGCCCTTCATCGGTGATAACCGGATAATCCGGCGGAAGCGCCATCTCGCGGTCGAGAATCGGGTTGTGCTGGGCAATGACGGGCCGAGGCGGGCCTTCCGGGTTGGAAAAGCGGCCTGAATGCGTCAGCTGAAGGACAAAGAGAAGCGCATGGCCGGGTCCGAATTTTTTTTCGGCGGCAAGCCGCGCCTCTTCCACCAGCCTCTTAAACCCGTCTTTTGAAGTTTGGGCGATCATGAGCTGCCGAGGGTTTGACCGGCCTTCAGCGGTCACTGCGGTCGCCTCAAACCAAACCAGGCCGCAGCCGCTCCGGGCGAAGCGCCGGTAACGCCGAAAAGTGAGGTCTGAGGGGCCGCCCGACGGCTCGGCATCAGCGCCCTCCAGAGGATGAACGGCGAACCTGTTGGCCAGAGTTCTCCCGGCGACGCGGATGGGGCTAAAGAGAATCGAGATGTCGTCGGCCAGAGGCAGGTCAAGATGGAGTTCGGCAATCTTGCGTTCGAGGGCGGCTCTGTCTTTAAAACGAAACCGTTCGTGCCTCATCTTTTCAATCCAGGGCCATCCTGCCGGCGATTTCCTTTATGTTCTGAAGCCCGCTGCGGACGCGCCTTTCACAATGTTTGGGCCAGAGAGACCTTTTAAGAATGGAGATCTTGCCGTGACGGACAAGATTTTTTGTCCGGTTGGACAGGGCGAGAAGTCTGGACAATTCCGTGGCGGTCAAATCGGGAAATTTGAGAAGAAAACCTTTATTAAAAATGGGAATCAGGAAATGTCCTCCGTGGTCCTCCAGGGAAAGATGGATGTCCCGGTCGAGGGTGGAGAGAGAAAAAAGGATATCCGCAAAATCGATGATTCCTTTGCCGGCTTCGACGGGAAAGGACACGAGACCTCTCTTTGTCAGAATGATAGCGCCGTCCTTGATATGCGTCATGACCACCCAGGGGAGTATTCTTTTTGTCGCCCTGACCGGGTCCTCGAGCATGGTCAGGAGGTTCATGGTATCGAGACAGATGCCCAGGTAATCGCCCGGCTCAGCGTCGCACATGGCCAAGAATCTCAGCAGTTCGAAAGTGGTGAATTCAAAGTGCGTTTCAATGGCCAGGGTAATACCGAGGTCGTTGAGCATTGTTTTTTGGGCGCGGAGGCTCTCGGACATAGCCCGCAGCAGAACCTCTGTGGGGAGGGAATCGTCCATCCAGCGCATCAGCCCCCCGGAGCAGGACCGGACGGCTTTCAGGCCGAGGAGATGAGCCTGCTCGGCCGCCCTTTTGTTGGTTTTGAAGATATCTTTGGGTCCCCCGGCTTCGAGGTTAAAAGGGATGTGTTCGCCTCCTCCCCATTCGAGATAAAGTTTCTTGTCCGAGGCATATTGCGATAAGTCTTTCAGGAAGGCCTTGTCCAGAGACCGGCGGCCGGGCAGGCTGCCTTCGGAAAACTGGACGCCTTCGCCGCCGTTCTTTTTTGCCCAGTCCAAAACTCCGAATGGCGTGAGTTCAAGAGGCTTGAGAGAATAGCTGTCGACGCCGACTCGGAAGGCCTTTTCTCTTTTCGGTGTTTTGGTCATATCCAGCTTTCAGAAAAAGCTTATAATACAGACCAGGCTCGTGTCAAAAGGAGGGGAGATTGGGTGAGGCAGCCATTCACCCCGATCTCAGAAAGATCCTTCGAATCGTCCGGAAATCGATCAGGCGGAAGGAAAAGATGAGGAAGAGATAAATAAAAACAGCGATTGTCTTCAGGAGAATTCCTCCGGCCGGCCAAAGCCTCTCCGCTATGAGATATCCTCCGAAGGAGACCAGCAGAGTGGTCCCGATCAGAGCCACCTTGTCGTATTCATATTTAATGCGGTAGAAATGTTGAGCGATAAAATAAATGCCGACCGCCATGATAAGATAGCTTATCAGTGTAGCGTAGGCTGCGCCGAGGAAACCGTACGTCGGTATCAATAGAAAGTTGACCGCTATGTTGGTCAAGGCGCCGGCTCCGGTGACGATCGGCAGGAATTGAGTCTTTTTTTCGATCTGAATTCCGGCCATAAAGTTAAAGTACATCCCGTTGAACAGATAGGCCAGCAGGATAATCGGCACGATGAACAATCCACCCCAGAAGTCCTGGCCGATCAAGTGCTTTCCGAAGATGCTTAATCTCGCGATGTTCTCGATGAACAGGCTTAAGACGATGAAGATAGCGGAGGCTACCAGGAGAAACGCCGTGAGGACCTTGCCGAACAGGATCTTGGCGTCCGGTCTGGCCGCATTTTTCAGGAAAAAGGGCTGCCAGGCGTACTGAAACATCGAGACAAAAAGCATCATGAAAATCCCCAGTTTGTAATTGGCCTGGTAAACACCGACGGTCGCCGCGTTTGTCAGGGCCAGCAAGATGGGTCGATCGATGACTTGAGTGATCATCGAGGCGAGTCCCGTAGGGACGAAGGGGACTCCAAACTTTAAGAGGGCCCTGAGCAGGCTTTTATGGATCCGGACCTCCAAGTTTTTGAGGATGTCGGGCAGCAGGATCAGCCAGGTCAGGACGGAGGCTCCCAAACCGGCCAGGAAAACGCCCTCAAGGCCCATTTTGAACCGCAAAATGAGGACGATATTGAGCACCAAGTTGACGACAATATTGATGGATTTGACTGCGGCAAATTTCCAGGGCCTGTTATGAAAACGCAGCCAGGCAAAAGGGACAACTGCAATGGCATCAAAAAACAGGACGCCCATGGTGAAAAAGAGGATCCCCGTTTGCCTCTCTGATAGGGCGAACTGCCTGAAAAGTACATTTCGGAAAAGCAGGAATAGAAAAGAATACAGAAAAGAGCTGAGGAAGACGGCGTTGTAGGCTGTGCTGAATGTCTTTTTTTCGTCCCCCAGTTCCTCCGAGCTGGCGTACTTCAGGTAGGCGGAATCCATCCCATAAAGATAAATAATGTTAAGCAGGGCGATGTAGGCATAGATGTTTGTCACGGTCCCGTATTCTCTCTGGGAAAAAATATTCGTGTAGAACGGTACCAGGAGGAAATTGAGGAACCGACCGATGATCGTGCTGATTCCGTAGATCGCCGTTTCTCTGCCGAGCTGTTTGATGTCGCTTAACATGAAAAGGATGTGCTCTTCACAATATCCCGGATTAATATCTCACGTCAAGGTCTGATTCCCGTGGTTAAGCGGCCCGCCATAACCCAAAATTGCCGTTAGCATTCCCTCATGACCCGAAACCTTATATCATTCATCAAGATCGGAATAAAGGGCCGGCACCCGATGGGTGGCTCGGTTCGGGGGCCCGCCGCCGCCCGGAGCGTTCGGTGCCCCGGACTCTTTAACATGGAAATCAACAAGATCGACCGCGACCGGCGCCGGGGGTGAACCGAGACAGGACCCGTCGGGCTTTCTGACGGCAATTTTGGGACTGACTTCCGGCTTGACATTCTTCAGGATTTTTTAGATATATTGTAAACTTCAGAGTCGTTTTGGGCTCCCCGAGGAGGAGGTCATGGTCAAAGACATCCAAGAAGCTTTGTTGAGCGGCAAAAAAGAGGAAGTGGAAAAGCTCGTGGCTCAAGCCCTGGCTTCAAAAATCCCCACCGCCCAGATCCTGAACGAAGGGCTGATCGCCGGGATGGAGAGGCTGGGTATCATGTTTAAGAACAACGAGGTTTTTATCCCCGAAGTGCTGGTGGCCGCCCGGGCCATGAACGCGGGTTTGGCCAAGCTCGAGCCTTTTCTGGTCAGGGACGGGATCCAGCCCAAGGGAGCGGTCGTCATCGGCACGGTCAAAGGCGACCTGCATGACATCGGCAAAAATCTGGTGGCGATGATGCTCCGGGGAGCGGGATACAAGATTATCGACCTGGGCATCGATGTTTCCGCGGAGAAATTTGCAGCTGCCGCCAAGGAGAACCAAGCGAATATTGTGGCCCTCTCGGCGTTGCTCACCACGACCATGATCCAGATGAAAAACATCGTTGACACTCTTCGAAGGCAAGGGCTGAAGATGCCGGTTATCATCGGTGGCGCTCCGGCGACCAGGGAATATGCTGACGAGATAAAGGCAGAGGGTTATGCCGCTGATGCTGCCAGTGCCGTGGAGGAAGTCGGGAAACTCATCGCCGGATAAAATCTTATATCACCGAGTCCGCGCCAAGCAGGAAAATGCGGCGGCGGTCTTTTGGCTCGAGAGGCATAAACCCAGAATTGCCGATAGACTCGTGTCATCACGAGCGAAGCGTGGTGATCTCAGTTATTTATGATGAGATCGCTACGCACCCCATGGGTGCTCGCGATGACAGGGTAAGCGTCCGTCAATCGGAAATTTTGGGCATAAAGGCATTCCTTCAAAATTTAGATGGATTTTTGGTATAATATTTTGGGTTCTTTTCCATCTTGTGTGGGTGGAATACACGGAAAGGAGCGACGACATTTCCGTGTCTTCCACCATCCTATCTACCAACACTAAGTGGAAGAAAACCTATTTCGTTTAAAGGAGGCGACAGTGAAGAAGAACAAACTTTTCTCGACTCTTGCAGGGACAGGAATCGTCTTCTTTTTTTCTCTCACCGGACTGGCCAAAGAAACCCTGGTGGAGAGCAAGTGGACAGCGACTCCCCTGAAGGTAGATGGCCTGAATAAGGAATGGGTTGAGAATGCTTTGAGCTTTGAAAAAAGTGCCGCCGTCGATTATGCCTTCAAGAATGACGGCCGGGATCTTTATGTCCTTTTTGTTTTTAAAGACCCCAAATACCTCAGCTCCATCGAGGCCACGGGGATAACCCTTTATTTCAGCACCGAGGGAAAAAAGCAAAAGGATTATGGCGTCAGGTTCATCAGAAAAACTGTTTCCCCGGATGAGCTCATCGCCACTTTGGAGAAGCAGGGCACGACCCTGACAGAGCAAAAAAAGCATGAGCTCAAGGCCGCGCCGAAGTATGGCCTGTTCGAGGCCGAGGCCGTCAATAAAAAGGGCGAGGTGATTCCGCCGGCCGGAGCCACGCCGGAGGCAGACCCGCCTGCATTCAGGATGATGAAGCAAGACAAGCTCGTGGTCTATGAATTCAGGGTTCCCTTAGCGGCGCGAGAAATTCATCCTGCCGGGATCGGGTCGGAGCCGGGAAAGACTATCAAGGTCGGTTTCGAATGGGGCGGGATGACCGAAGAAATGAGAAAAGCTATGGCCAGCCGAATGGGCGCCGAAGGGACAAGAGCGGGGGAGTCGGATGTTTCCATGGGTGAGACGGTCAGAGGCGGAGACGAGAACGAAGGAATGAAGGACTCCGGATCCTCACTTGCTCAGATGAGGAGAGGGCCGAAAAAACACAGCTTCTGGGTCGATGTGAAATTAGCCCAGGCTCAATGACATCTTTGATGGGGCCGGCTCTTCGGGAGAGCCGCCCTCGCATTTTTCTTGTCCAGCGATTTTTTCTCTTCCGGGCGTCTGGCGTGCTATAATTCCGGAGTTCCTTTTCGAGATCGACGACATGAAAGCTCTGGTCACGGGAGCCACAGGATTCATCGGCAGCCATCTAGCCGAAGAACTCGGCCGCAGAAGGTATGAGGTGACCGGCCTGGTCAGAAAGACGAGTCACTTGGGCGAGCTGGAAAAATTAGGAGTTCATCTTATCGTCGGAGACTGCCGGGATAAGCCTTCTCTTGAAAAAGCTGTCGAGGGGATGGATTTTGTTTTCCATCTGGCGGCCGTGATCCACGCTCAAAATTGGGAGGCCTACTATCAAGCCAATTCCTTAGGCACACGAAATCTCTTGGAAGCCTGTGCGGAAAGGAATCCCGGCCTGAAAAAACTTGTCTTCGTCTCCAGCATCAGCGCCGCCGGTCCCTCGGAAAAGGGGATACCTTTGAAAGAGAGCGACCCTCCGAACCCGATTTCTGCCTACGGCCGGAGCAAACTCCTGGCTGAAGAGGCGGTCTTAGAATATAAGGATAGGCTGCCGGTGGTGATCCTCAGGCCGCCCAACGTCCTCGGCCCCCGCCAAAAGGAACTCTTCGAGTCCATCAAGCTTATCAGGAGAAAAATATTGCCTCTGCTGGGCACGGGCGAACCTCAGACGAGCCTCTGTTATGTCGGAGATGTGGCTGATGCGCTGATCCTGGCTGCCGAGAACAAAGAAGCTACGGGAAAGGTCTATTTTCTTGCTGACCCAAAGCCGTATGCTTGGACGGATATAACCGGCGCTATCGCCGAGACGCTCGGCATCCGTTTTTTTATCTTGAAAGTGCCTTTTTCTCTCCAGATGCTGGCGGCCTGGGTTTCTGAGGTCTCGGCCAGGTTGACCGGCACAAGCCCCCTCCTGATGAGAAAAAGCGTCATCGCCTCAAAAAAGTATTTTTGGATCTATGATTCTTCCAAAATAGAACGAGAACTCGGGTTTGTGCCCAAAGTCAGTTTGAAAGAAGCTATCGAGAAAACGATCGACTGGTACAAAGAGCGGGGAGCGATTTGAAGGACTCGTCTTATAAATTTCCTCGGCCATATCTTGATTAAAGAGCCGAATCAGGTTACAGTAAAAGCTAAATCACTCCAAGAGCATCCAGGTGAAGGAAAAAATCTTTATTACCGGAGCCAACGGGTTCATCGGGTCCAACTTCTGCCGTTATTTTTTAGAGAAGGGCTTTGAAGTCTACGGCCTGGTCAGACGGACCTCCGACCTTCATTTCTTGGATGGATTGGCGGTCAAGCTCATCTTTGGCGACTTGCTCGAGCCAAAGGGGTTCGATATTCCCCGGGGTTTGGATTATATCGTCCACGCGGCCTCCCTGACCTCAGACCTGGCGTCTGAAGAAGAGTGCGAAGCCGGCATCTACCTTCTCAGCGTCAATTTTGTCCAAAAAATACTGGAACTCGAGACCCAACCCAAAAGAATCATTTACATATCGACAGGGTTGACGCTCGGCTACAGCCGGGAGAATATCTCCGAGGAGAATCCCGGGAAATCTGCTGACTTCCTGCCTTATACCCGGGCCAAAAAAAAAGCAGAAGCATACTTTTTAGAGAGGGCCAGAGAAGACCACCTCCCTGTAGTGATTCTTCGGCCGGGCGATGTCTTCGGCCCGAACGACCGGACAGCGGGCGGAAAAATCATGCATGGCTGTGAGAGGGGAATTCCTCTGATCGTCGGCCGCGGGAAATGGCGTTTCGGGTTTTGCTACGTCGATAACCTCTGCCAGGCGGTTCATCTGGCAATATTGAAGACGGGGATTGAGGGAAAGGCTTATTCGGTCACCAACAGTGAACTTCCGACCTGGGGGACTTTTTTCTCGGGACTCCAGAAAGGCCTGGGGAGAAGACAGCGAATCTACCTTCCGGTATCGGCAGCATATCTTCTTGCTGCCACGCAGGAGCTGAGGAGAAAGGCTTTCCCGGCTTTCCAGCCGGACGTCACTTTTTACCGGGTCAAAAGAATCACAAGACATACGACTTATGATATATCCAGGACTATCGCCGACCTCGGCTATCATCCTGACAATGATATAGAAAACCAGACCCAAGCTATCGTATCTTGGTACTTGGAAGAAAAAAGGAAAGGATACATAAAATAGCCGTCCTTCTTCTTTATCTTTCTGCGGCCTTTACTCTCGCACTCACCGTTTTTCACCGCCGGCGGTTTCTGAAAAAAAGGGATGATTTCAGGGCCCTTCTGCTCTATTTTGCCTCCTTTTTCATTCTGTTCTTCGTTATTCCCTGCGGACTCATTTTCATAATTGCCCGAGAACCATTCCTGTTTTTAAAAGAGGCGGGCTTAACCCTAGGCCAGACAGGAAAGGGCTTTTTGATTGCCGCCATCGGCGCCCCTCTGGCTGTACTGGTGGGTTTTATCGGTTCCAGAGACGCCCAGCTCCGGCGGTTTTATCCTTTTTCTAAAAGCGCCTGCCGCACCGGGAAAAAGCTCCTGGCCTATGAAACAGCTTATCTTTTCCTGTATTATCTCCCCTGGGAATTTCTTTTCCGGGGGATTTTGTTCTTCCCGTTTATTCCAAGTTTAGGCCTGATACCCGCTCTCTGCCTGCAAACCATCCTTTCCACCCTTTATCATATCGGACATCCGGATTCTGAGATTCTTGCTTCCCTGGCTGCGGGTTTCCTCTTTGGAGGGATCGCCTATATCACGGGCTCATTTCTCTATACGGTTTTTCTCCATGCCCTTGTCGGCATCTCCACGGATATGTTCATCCGGCGGCGAGATTACAGCAATGCCTGAGAGAGCTGGGCGGCCGTTCTGTCCTCCAACTGATGTTCAAAGGCAGTGACTGAATCATGAAAATCCTGGTTACAGGCGCCACGGGTTTTGTCGGCTCAGTCCTCGTCCCAGAACTGGTAAAAAAATTTGGAGCGGAATCCATTTCGGTTTATGTCCTGCCGGATGATCAGATTCCGGAAGGCTGGAAAAGCCAAAAAATCTGCGTCTTTCGTGGAGATATCACGGACAGCCGGGCCCTTCTTGAGGCCTGCAGGCAGCAGACCCACATCATCCATCTGGCAGGCTATATTTCTTACTGGCGCAGGGATTTCAATAAACTGATGAGAATCAATCATGATGGCGTGCGCTCCGTGGTCGACGCCTGCTTGCGTTTGTCTTTACCCAGGCTTATTCATATCTCTTCGGTGGGCGCTTTGGGGTTTGATGAAACGGGGATCCCGACCGATGAAAACAAACCGTTTAATTGGCCGCCCTATTTCCATTATATGACCTCTAAGTACCTGGGCCAAAAGATTGTGGAAGAGGCCGCGCGCAAGAACGGACTCAAGGCCGTCATCTTAAATCCTGCCTCCATCATGGGGCCGGGAGATCCCCGCCTTGACACGCCCCATAACCAGCTTTATGCCAGCATTTATAAGGGCAAGCTCTTCGGCTCTTTTGCCGGCGGTCTGGGCGTTGTGGACGTCAGAGATGTCGTGGCCATTATCATCAAAGCTTTGGAGCGCGGGCGGATTGGAGAAAAGTATCTTCTTGCCGGCGCTAACCTCACTTACACAGACATCCTGAGATTGGTCGGAAAACATGCCCGCCGGCCCGTCTATCCCTTTCGGATATCCGCCGCTTTCCTTGCGGCGGCAGGTCTAAACCTGGAGATAATGAGCCAGCTGACTCGGAAAAAGCCGCTGCTTACGTACGCCTACGGAAGGCTTAGCGGCTGGAAGACATATTATTCCAGCGAGAAAAGCAGAAAAGAGTTCTCTCATGCCTATATCGATATCGAGAAAACAATAAAAGATTCCTGCGCCTATTTTGAAACCGCGTTCCTCAGGACTTGATCGGACAGTTGAAAGAGGAGGAGTCAGCGAAAGGAAAAAGGGGCTGGCTTACGGCCAGGAGACCAAGAAAGCACCGAGGGTACCCAGGACAACGGCGATCATTTTTCCCCGGGTGACTTTTTCTCTGAGGAAGATGACGGCGAGGACGAAAATGAATACAGTGCTGAGCTGGTTCAGGGGTGCCGCCACAGATGCCCGGGTGAACTTCATGCCGGCCATCCAGACGACGTTAGAAAGGTAACCGCCCAGGACTGCGGCCGGGACCATGATCCGCCAGTTAGAAAGTAGACCCAGAGGCCGGCAGATATGGCCGCGTCCCGGATGAAAAAGCAGCAGCCCGCCCACGGCGAGCGCGCCAGAGCTCATTCGCAGAAAGCTGGCCCAGAGAACGGGAGAATGAGCGAGGAGCGGTTTGATCAGCACTATCCCTGCCGCCATCGTCACCATGGCCAGAGCTCCCAGTCCGATTCCCAGGACAAGATTTTTCCGGGAGGGTAGGCCCTCTTCTTTTTTCTTGGAAATGAGAAGAACCGCGGAGAGGATGAGGAGGACGCCGAGAACCTGCCGAATCCTCATCTGCTCGCCGATAAAGAGAATGGAAAAGAGGATGACGAAAGGACTGTAAAGGCAATCGACGATGGCCGTCAGGCCTGCGCCCAAGAGATTCAGGCAATAAAAAAAGAGAGTATCCGAGACGGCGATGCCGATGACTCCGCTAAGGGCCATCAGCCCGTAGCTCTGCCAAGGAACGTGGGGCAAAAGCGGCTCTCCGAGAAGGAGCATGGTGAGAACGAGCAGGGCAGTGGCCAGAATGTTCTTGAAAAGATTCAACCCGAGTGGATGGATCGATCTGCCGCTGACCCTGAAAAGCAAAACGGCGATGGCCCAGACGAAGGCAGACCCGACGGAGAGAATTTCACCCAGGAAGGGATAGCTCTGGACCGATTGGAATAACTCAGCCATGGCGAAGAAATAGTTGAATCTTATAGCAGAGAAACCGGCCCAGGTCAAATGGGTGTCATTGACCCCTAAGTATAGCAGGGATTAGAGCTTCAAAATAACCTTGGCTCTGGTCATCGCCCAGGTGATGAGGAGTATCAGGCCGGTCATGGCCACAGCATTGAGCATGCCGGCAAGACCGCCTTTTTCCCAGAAAGGCCAGAAAAGCTGTTTGATGTTGACCTTAAATACATGTGAGGCGAAACTTAGGACGTCATCGATGATGCTCGGAAGGATGTAGGCCAGAAGGGGATTCCGGCCGACCGGCTGAAGGAATTGGGCCCAACGCCTGATTTTGAAGATATCCATCAGCACATAAGTCATCAAAAAAAGAAGGCAGCAGATCCCGGAAGTCACGAGGGCATAAGATTCTGTGCCTTGGATTTTGCTGAACCCGTGAAGAGGCCTGAGTAGATAACCGGCGAGGCAGAGCCCTGTCCCAAACACGCCCATGGAGATAATTCTCTCTCTTGGTTTTTTCACTCCTGTCCCCGACGTAAACAGAGTTCCAACCAAAATGCCGGCAACGACAATGGCTGAATGCGAGCCGAGGTCTCTTCCGATGTCGAGAATGCGATTGACAGGCGCCAGGAAATCCAGGACGCCGTGTCTTGAGCCGATGTGGAGAGCGATCATGAAACTCATCGCCCCCATCAGAGCAGCCGGGCGGCCCTTGCTGATAAGATAAACAACGCTCCCAGTCAAATAGCACCATCCGATTATACCCAGAATTCCCCACCAGGGAATCTGAAGCCACGTCACAGAGCCGTCATCTCCCTTGGCCCGGAAAATCACGACGAGAAACGCGAGCAGGAGGGCGGCCGCTATCCTGAGGCCGAGATACGCAGACCTCTGCCGCCGCTTCTCCGTTTTGGGATAGATGGTCCAGAGCGCGATCACAGCCAGGTAAGCCAGGAAATACCAGAGCCCCTTGCTGAGGCCCGTCTCTCTCGAGGAGTATAGTCCCTCGTTGGCCATGATCAGGCCTAGAAAAAGGAGGCTGGCGGTGCGAACCAGTATCCGCTCCAGGATTCGACCCGGTGAATCGCCTCGAGCAATCCTTTTCTGGAGCGAGAGAGGGATGGCCACTCCCACGATAAAGAGGAACCCCGGGAAAACGACGTCCGTCAGGGTAAAGGCGTCCATATCTGCCGGCGCATGCCGCAGGATAAAAGGCACCGCTGCCATCCCGGCAATATAGTTCACAAACGTCATGGCCAGGATGTCAAACCCTCGAAACGCATCGAGGCTGGCTACTCGTTCGAGTTTCATGGCTGCCTCAACTCGTTGTCTCAACTGAGGGAGATATTATATACGGAATTTCCGCAAATTTAACCCTATCATTGTAAGCATCTCCGTTTATGTCATTCCATTCGGCGCAGGATGCCGCCCTCGGCCCCCGCACCCCGGGGAACCAGTCCCGTCGGTTCCCCCCGTCGGAGAATCCGACGGGTCCCCTCTCCGCTACGGGGGCTTCAGGGCGGCATCCAGCGCCTATCATAAAGATCACATACTTGGAAATGCTTCCCCTATCATTTTTCCTTGCCCTCTCCCAGTTTGATATAAGCTTCTTATATTTCAGGGGTTAGCTGGGGGATTTAATCCTGGAAAGTAATCCGCTTGGGGTCAAACCTACACAATTGACAAATTAGCCTTATCTAAAGAGCCAAAGAAAAAAGTGTCAATTGTGTAGGTTTGACCCCGCCACATTTGTTAGAACCGCTTCCCCGAAGCGCCCTCACGCCATCTTATTATCCACCGAGCTTCCTAAAACTGGGAGAGGGCAAGTCATTTTTCGGCTTGACTCTTTTTTCCGGAAGTGATTTTAATAGAAGCAAAGGCCCTGATGAAAAATTTTGTCACTAACCTGATTGCCTACCGGACGGATCGAGAAGCTGCCGAGAAGCCGGCCACGACTTTAACCGAAGGGAAGTGGACCCATGATTATCCGATCGTTTTTGAAGAAGCCAAGAGTCTGGGGCTTCCGGTTACCGCTGAGTTGCCCGAAGAAACTTATCAGCTGATGGACCTTTTCCCCCAGGCTAATCCCCAGCGTCCCTCGGTCCAATACATCCCTGTGCCTTACCAAAAGACGAGCGAAAAACAGGGACGGGATTGACAACGGCCGAGAAGAGCTGAGACTCCATGCGGGTTTTTGGCCTCAATCCTTTAGATGCCGGAATTGTCCTGGTCTACATCCTGGTCATTCTTTGGCTCGGGAAGAGGTCGCAGCGCCGGGCCAAAACCACCGCTGACTTTTATGTGGCCGGCCGACGCCTGGGGAAGTTTTACCAATTCTTCCTCAATTTTGGCCATTCCACCAACGCCGACCAGGCCGTCGCTGTCGCCCGTGAAGTTTACCGCCAGGGCATCGGCGGGATGTGGATCCAGTATCTGGTGCTTTTCCTGACACCGTTTTACTGGTTTACCAGTGCCTTCTACCGCCGGGCCCGCCAGATCACCATTGGAGACTTCTATACGGAGAGATTCAAGAGCAGGTTCCTTGGCGCCGCCTTTGCTGTTTTTACACTGATCATGGCTCTCATCGGAGGAGGCGTAGGGTTCATGGTGGCCGGCAAGACCGTTCAGGCTCTGACTCCCAAGCCGGCGGAGAATTACACCGAGGTGGAGTCGAGAAGCGTCGAGCTGTTTAAGGAGTATCAAGCGCTCAAACAAAAGCTTGACCTGGGCTTGACTGATGCGGAAAAATCACGTTATCAGGAGCTCAATGACCGGTACAAAAAAGGAGAGCTGAGGTCATTTATTTCCTATATTAACCCCCTTATTGTTTATCTTGTCTACGGCCTGATCGTGGCCATCTACACCATGCAGGGCGGGTTCATTGCTGCGGCCCTTACGGATGTGATCCAAGGATTTTTGATCGTCACCTTTTCGATCATGCTCATCCCTTTGGGATTGAGCAAAATCGGCGGGTTCGCCGGACTCCACGCCCAGGTGCCCGATTACCTGTTCAAACTTTTTGGCTCCGTGACGACGAGCGAGTATGCCTGGTACACCATCCTGGCCATGGTCCTGGCCAATCTGGTGTCCATTATCGCCTCAGCCCCGATGATGCAGACCGCCGGCTCAGCCAAAAATGAAAATACGGCCCGCTTCGGCATGATCGCCGGGATGTTCTTCAAGCGCTTTTTGATGATTTTCTGGGCTTTAGCAGGTTTGCTGGCGGTGGGTTTGTTCAGGGGACAGCTTCACGACCCGGATTTGATCTGGGGCTATATGACTCTCCGTCTCCTCTTCCCCGGCGCTGTGGGTCTCATGCTCGCCGGCATCCTCGCGGCTAATATGTCCACTCTTTCTTCGACTTCTGTAACCTACTCGGCCCTTTTTATCCGCAACCTCTACCAGCCCTTCGTCTCGCCCAAATCGGACCGCCACCTGATCAACTTGGGCCGTTTGGTCATCGCTGTGACTTTGGCGGGAGGCATCTGGGCGGCCATCTTTGTCGGAAATCTCCTGGATCTCTTTAAGTACTTTATCTCCATGCCCGCTGTCTTCGGGGCTTCCATCTGGTTGGGGTTCATCTGGCGCCGGCTGACAAAATGGGCGGTTATCATCCAAATCTTCATCTGCTTCACTATTTATGCGGTGATTCCCAACGTTTTCCAAAGTCTGGACTGGGCGCGGAACAATCCCGCGTTTCTCGAGGAGACTCGGCCCAGGGTTGCCCTGATCCAGACAGAAGCGCTCCAGGCTGACGTCGAGGCCGGAAGGGCGAGTGCGGTCGGCGAAAAAATCGCCAAAGAACATATCGTCGAGCCTGCCGCCATTTTTTTCGAGAAGGTGGCGCGCATCCGGCCGGAGGACCCGGACTCGCCCAAGACCGGGATAGGACGTTTTGAGGCCGAAGTCTGGGTGCTCAGCTGGATCGGAATCGATATCACCCGGTTCACCAAGGCTCAACTTGTCGCGACGCGGTTTTTCTTCGACGCGCTTTTCCCGTTTGTCCTCCTCTTTTTGTTGAGCTTTTTGACGAGACCGGTCCCGAAGTCCGATTTGGACAGCTTTTTTGGCAAAATCCATACCTCTGTGCGGCCAACGCCGGAACAGGACCAAAGCGCGGTGGAAGAAGCGGCGGTGCATCCAGAGAAATGGGAAAAGAACAAGATCTGGCCGAAGTCGAACTGGGAGATCATGAAGCCGCAGAGAGCAGACGTCCTCGGGTTTGGAGGAACGTGGCTGCTGGTCGGGGTGATCATTTTTCTGCTGTGGCTGATGGTGACGATAAGGTGATTTAGAGAGAGGTGGCGTGGCCGTGTCCCTCCCGACCGAAGCTAATGGGGCGGGTGGGGGGGTCTTCAGCAAGGCCGGAAGGGACACGGCCACGCCACCTCTCTTCATTTTTTGTTAGAATAAGAGCAAGATCAATGAATAAAGAGGACATCAGAAACCTTACGCTTGAAGAGCTCAAGGCACAGCTTGAAAAATGGGGCGAACCGTCTTACCGGGCGGCCCAGGTTTTTGACTGGATTTATAAGAAAGGCGCCACCTCGTTCGGCGCCTTCACCGACCTTCCCAAGAGCCTCAGGCAGAGGCTCGAGGAAAATTTTTCCTTACAGCCTTTGGTTCTCGCCGACCAGGTGAAGTCCCGGGATGGAACGGAAAAATTTCTTTTCGAGCTCGCGGATGAAAATTTTATCGAGACGGTGCTCATCCCCGCCGGGGAACGCAAGACTCTCTGTCTTTCGACTCAGGTGGGCTGCAAGTTTGCCTGTGTCTTCTGCGCCAGCGGGAAAGGCGGGTTCAACAGGAATCTCTTTCCGTCTGAAATCCTCGGCCAGATCCTCTTCCTCCGGCATAAGCTCAGCGTCCGTTTGACCAATTTTGTCTTCATGGGCATGGGTGAGCCTTTGGATAATTACGAAAATGTTGTCAAAGCCATCCGGATCATGAATGATCCGCAGGGTCTCGGAATCGCCGCCCGCCGGATCACCATCTCAACCTCGGGGATTACCCCCGGCCTGGAGCGCCTCAAGACATTGGGGCTTCAAGTGAATCTTTCCCTCTCGCTTCATTCCGTGAAGGAGGAAGTTCGTTCGAAGCTTCTACCCATCAATAAAAGATATCCTTTAAAGGAGCTCATCCGGGCCTGCCAGGATTATGTCGCGCAGACGGGGCGGATGATGACTCTGGAATACATCCTGCTCCGCGATATCAACGATTCCGCCGAGGATGCGCGCGGGCTTGCGGCTCTGGCCAAGAGACTCAGAGCAAAGGTAAACTTGATCCCTTACAGCCAAATTTGCGGGCTGGGTTTTGAGACGCCTCCCCAGGAGAGAACGGAGCTTTTTTTGAGATGGCTTGAAGATAAGGGCGTCAGCGCAACGCTGCGCCGCTCGAAGGGGGCGGACATCCAGGCGGCCTGCGGCCAGTTGGCCGGGAAATTGCAACGGGAAACAAGCCTCAGAAGGTAATTTTGAAGGCGGTTCCATGACTCTATTATTTTATCAGCTACTGCCTGCGCCTCCACCCGGGAAGTTTTTATAGTCAGCCAGATAGATGGCCCTCCCTTTTTTGCCCCAGGCGGCACCCAGTTCAGAAGGGAGGAGCCGCTTTTCGTAGCATTTCTTAAAAACCTCATCCAAACCTCTGACAGAGATGGCCCGCCGGCCCGGCTCCCCTTGTTCCAGGAGAAGAGAGCGCGGGAAATCCTGGACTTGCGGCATCGAATCCTGCGCTCCGTTCAGGCACAAGGTCTGGCTCATGGCTGCTTCAAGTCCGCAGGCCGGGAGGCCTGCGCTCCCCACCAGGTTTATCGCCTCCCACATTTTTTCAAGGGGCTCGCTTTCGGGAGAGCCGTAATTTTTGATGCTGCCGTCAGAAAGTCGAGCCATAATTTCCGAATTTCTTCCTCTTGAAGCGATTGTTCCCTTCTCAAATTCATATGAAAAAATCGGCCCCGTGTCAACAGTCGTCGCATGAGAGACATAGAATAAGATTTCCACGTTCGCATCGGTGAAACAGCGCAAGGCGGCTGTATCGAAGTTTGGGATATCGTAGGCGCGGTAGAGTTCCGCCTCCACCCGGCGGGGCAGGGCGCTCGTTTCCCTTTTTTCACCGAGGACATAAAACATGTTATGGAGATCGTGAGCCATGGCGTTATTCATCGGGCTGTCGAGGATCCAGCGGCCTGCCTCATCCTTTTGTTTTCCCGCCCAGTCGTTGCGGTGGTAATAGGTCTCGTCCCGGGGCCAAAGATACAGGCAGCGGAGCCGCTTAGGTTGGCCGAACAGTCCTTGCCGGATATCTCGTTTGAGATTTTGGACCGCCGCGCTGAAGGACCATTGATAGCCGATGGCCACCCACTTTTGTGCCGACTTCTCGGCGCCGGTCATCTGCCTGACTTCCTGAACCGTGGCTGCCGCCGGTTTTTCGCAGAGGATACAGCTTGCCTGAGAAAGAGCCAGGCATGTCTGGGCACAATGGAAATGAATAGGGGAGGAGATGATGGCCAGGTCCGCCTGATGTTTGGCATAGAACTCATCCAGCGATTCAAAGACGGGGACGGGGAGGGAGTGGAGCTCATCAAGATAAGGACATCTTTGAGGGAAAGGGTCGACAGCTCCTTCTATCCGGAAGGATCCCCCGGGCCTGTTCTCGAGGAGCGCGGATAGATAAACAGAGCCCATGCCTCCTATTCCGACCAGGACAATGGAGGCTGGCTTTTTCATCGGCTCCTCAATAGGGCGCTAATCTCCGGTATTCATCCAGCATGGCCATGAAATTGTCATACCGGCTTCCCACAGCCACACTGTGACTTGTGCCGAGGATGAAGCGGCCTCCGGGCTTGGCGCATTCCACGGCTCGCCGGACGTCCCGCCGGACCTCTTCGGGTGTGCCGCTGATAAGGTTTTCCAGGGCCACCCCTCCCCAGAGAGTAATCTTGTCGCCGTAATTTTTCTTGAGAACGCAGATATCCATGCCGGCCGAGCCCTGGATCGACTGGTAGGCATCGAACCCGATCTCGATGAAAAAATCTAAGAAAGCATGGACATGGCCGCAGCTGTGAAGGATGACTTTTTTCCCGAATTTTCGGTGGAGATTCCTTATCCTGGCCTTGTTAGCCTCCAAGAAGAGTTTTTTGAACATGGCCGGGCCGATGAAAGGACCGGTTTTATGACCGAAATCATAAGATAACAAAACCGCGTCGGAATCAGGATGGACCATAATTCCGTCGGCGAGGTTTTGCTTCTTCAGAAAATAGGCGGTGGCCGCTTCCACGAGCTCGGGATTCTCGATGATGGCCGTAGACCCTCGCTCCAAGTTGCCTAGAAAGATGATCCCGATGATCCCTCCCGAGGGCCCGCAGATGAATTTCTCATGTTTGAATTCTTGGATAACAGCATCCAGGATTTTCCAAGAACGAGGATCGCGCTGCGGCGGGAGAGGCTCTTTCCTGAAATCTTCAAGAGAATCTTGCCGGGCCTCTTCGACCGGGTCCCGGACACAGATAATGTCTTCGGCCTGGGGGGAATATTTGAAAATTCGTCCGTATCTATCCTCCCAGGTGGAATCGTCGATCTTCCGCGGCGGCGGGTCGTCTGTCTCCGACGGAATCTCCCAGGTGGCCATCGGGAAGGTGACAATATCGAGATCGAGCTTGCGGTGGAGCTCAATATGGTCCTTGAGGTAGCTTTCGGCCACTTCGGCGTGGCGGCCTTCCCAGAAGGCCGTCCGGGATTTCGCTTTAGCCCGCAGATAAGTTTCGTGCCCGATGATCCTTTCCACCGTGTCGAAATCAACGGCGAATTCGCCCCAGGGCACCCGGTCGGGGATGAGCCCTTCCAGCGTTCGTCGCACCCGCTCTTTGGAATTCATGATGATTTTCGAACCCGCCTCTCGAGGAGGTTGACCTCAGTGAACCGGCGCGATTTCGGGTTGAAGGTGAAGGTCTTTATCTCCAACGGAAGGAGGCTGACTTTCTTTTTGGCCGAGGCCCAAGGAAGCGAAAGGAGGGTCGTCCGCTTTTCGCCTGCCGGCTCAAAAAGGCGGATGATGAGGTCTCCTCCGTCCTCAGCTTTTTTGAGCGCGGCGACTTGGGCAGTCTTATCGCTGAGGATAACAAAGGGCTTGGTCTTTTTCCCGCCGCCGGGAGGAAAATAAGCGAGGACGAAGGGTTTTTCATTCTTGACCAGAGCTTCCCGGTCAATAGACGCCAGCCGGGAGGTTCCGCGGCTGCCGTTCACCCAAAAGCGGAAGCATCTTTCGCCCTGGTCGATCCGGGGCACATACCGGTCTTGAGCAACCAGAGGTCCTGAAGGAACTGGGTCTGCCGAATAAGCGGCCGAACGCAGGAGCGAAAGACGCAACTCACCGTCGAGAAAATCCGAGCCGTAGGTGCCTTCGTTAATACAAGTGAGGACTGCGTCAGGGTCGGCAGAGACCACGGCCACCCATTTCTGAGCCACGGCCTCGTTGCCGTTTGAAGGAAGTCCGGCTACGCCATAGGCCACCTGTCCGACGTAGCGGCTTTTCTTAAACCTGGTCGGGATGGACAGCTTGAGCATCTTATCTTTTTCGTTCCAGAGAACGCGCATCTCGATTTCGATCTCTGTGCCCTTCTTAGGAAGCTTGTATCTCTGGAAAATAATAGAATCTCCGTAGCTTAGGACCGACTCGACAACGCTCCTCACTCGACCGTCCTCGCTGAGGCGCACCGAGCTGGCCGGGCCGGCGGTTATGCCGGAGGCCTGACTTCCTTTTTCAGGCGAGGCCAGCCCGAACTTCCCGGCAAGATCGCGGAAGCTTTTTGTCGTCATCGCCCAGGGGTCAGCATTATCGTTCAGGACGAGAGGCTGGAAGGCATTTTTCGCTAAAAAGTCGGTTCCGTTAGATTTATAGCCATCGATAAGGCCCGTCTGCGTGTTGATGATGATTTCCATCTCTTTTGTCTTGAATAAAATTTTCCCGTCTTTTTCTTTGAGCTTTGGAACAGGCTTGGAAGCCGTTTTTTCCAGGCGGCAAGAGAAGCGATTCATCTGGCTGGGGTTGAGTTCGGCGGCGAAGACGGCCTTCTTCCGCCATTCGACATTGAGATTACTGGCTTCTTTTTCCGGCTGAGAGGGGAGCGGCCGGCCGTCTTTGTAGATTTGAGGGAAGAGATAGCCGCCCGACCAATTGATCTCATACGGCTCAAATTCGCATTCGATGAGAGCTTTTACCTTAAAAGGATGATGATTATAGACAAGGATCGGGATTTCGCCTTCGTTGGCTTTTGACTCCCCGGCGGCCAAGGCAAAGAAGGCTCTCGCCTTGAGCTGGGAGAGAATCTCAAGGCCGTGGTCGATCCGCCGCAAAGACGATTCCTCGGCCGGCTGGATGGACGAACCGGGCAGGATATCGTGGAACTGAGTGAAGGCCAGGTCGAGGAGCGCTTCATGAAGTTTTTCTTGCGGGTATTCCATGAGTCCCTGGTAGTGAGCGGCCGCAGCCATTTTTTCGGCTGAGAAAAGCTCATTCTCGAGGCGTCTGTGCTTCTGCTTGATGCGCGCCATCGTCGTGTAGCAGCCCACGGCCCAGGGGTTCATGTCCCCGGCATGCTTGGGCAGGGACGGACTTCGTTTCCGCAGCTCCTGGAAATAAGCTTCAGGATGAGAATGAACGATCTCGAGGTCTTTCCTCTCTTTCACCAATTCTTCAAGCTCCCTGAGGTCGGTGCGCGAAGCTCCGCCGCCGTGATTTCCCACTCCCCAGAGGAGAAGACTCAGGTCCCGGTCGGGGTTCGCCGCGATCCAGTCCAGTACTTTTTTTCTGGCCCCGCCGCCCGGGGAATTGTAGTGGGCGGAAATGCGTGTCGCCATGACCTCAGAGCCGTCATAGCCCACCCAAGAAAAGTCATCAGCAGGAAGAGGGCAGTCGTTCTGGCCGGGGCGGCAGAAGATGTAGGAATCGTAGCCGGCCTTGGCCAGGATCTGCACCAGACCTCGAGTGTGCCCGAAAGGATCAAGGTTAGATGCCGTTTTGACATCGACGCCGAATTTTTCCCGGAAATATCTCTTTCCGAGAAGGACCTGACGAACAAACGACTCGCCGCTGGGCATGTTGCAATCAGGCTGGAGATACCATCCGCCTAGGATATGCCATCTTTTCTGTTTGACCAGCCGCTGGATTTTCTTGAAGAGGGAAGGCTCGTAGGTTTCCACCCAGCGGTAGAGAACGGCCTCATTGTGATTGAACACGAAGGTTCTGAATTCTTCGCAAAGTGAAGCCGCAGCCCGGAAAGTGGACAGAGCCTCTCCGGCGCCTTCTTCCCAGTCCCAGAGCCAAACGGGATCAAGATGGGCGTTGGAGACGAGATGGATTTTTTGGCGCCGCATGCTCCCTGCTCCTTAATTTTTAATTTTTCCGAGAGACGGAGGAATCCGGGCTTTGATGCGGAGATTCCTGTGCGGATAAGGCAGGCCTAAACCTGCCTCGGCGTAGGGCCAAAATTTTCCGTTGACCAGGAATCCAGCCTTGTGTTTTTCGTTGGCAGGCTCGACCGTCAAATTTATCCTGGAGTCTCTGAGACGGAGTGAGGCTTTGAAACCCGGCAAGCCTCGCAAGAGTCGCGGTCTGAGCCGGAGCGAATTCCATTCAGGGCGGAGGCCAACGAGATGATGAATATTAAAAATAAGAAGTTCTACCCAGTTCCAGGGCACAATCCCGATTTGGGGGTAGGGAGGTATCGGCCTTGGGCCGTAAAATTCAAACCAGCTTCCGGCCCGGGCGCCCGGTGCCTTACCCAGCCAACGGAGGATGCGCCAGACTTTCGCATCTTCGCCGGCCTCAAAATAGGCTCTGGCCACAAAGAGTGAAGGAAAAGGCCAGGGGCCCGGAGAGTCCGGCTCAGAGCTGACATGGTAACGGCCGTACCCTCCACTGCGCCATCTCTGATTCCAGAGCTTTTCGAGCTCGGCCAGCGTGCTCAGGGCCAGTTTGCTTCGAGGAGGAATGAATCCCCAGGCCAGAGGAAGAGCCGTGGAAGTATCAGGGTTGAGAAAATGCCGGCCTTTCTCGAACAGCGGGACGCCCGCCGGCAGTCCGGAAGAAGGGAGCGGCTTGACCTCAGCCTGAATTTCTCCTGTGACCTTGCGCCTCTTGATGAAATGACCGTTATGAATCAGCCGGAATTTTTTGTCCTCGAGCAGCGCGTTCTTGATTTCCTGCGCGGCGTTCTCCCAGCGCTTGGCCTCTTTTTCTTTTTTAAAAAGGAGAGCGAGACGAGAGGCTGAAGAAAGCCCCAGAGAAACCCAGACCTGGTTGGCCAGCTCCAGGCCGTCTTCGATGCCGTGAGCGGCGTGGCGCTCCCAGAATTCCCGCCTGTTATGGAGAAGTCCGGAAGGATGACGAAAGACTTTCTTGAGGGGAAATTGGACGGCGGCCTGGATGTGGCCGTTGCCGAGGAAGTAGTAATTGACGCCGGGCAAGGTGGTCCAGGCATCGGCCGGGCCTTCTCGGGGATTATCGAAGTAAAAATGTTCCTCGACTTCCATGGGTTTACCATTATAATGCTTCATTCCAACAGTCTTCAATCGCTAAAAATGGAGAGACAAGAAGGGGGCTCGGCTCACTCCGGGATTCCAATCTTCTCACTGGGATGGTCCTGTCTGTGCCATCCGTGTCATCGCCAACAAGGATGCTTCGCTGCTGACTGAATTCTTGACCTATCATCCCCGGGCGTTTTATTCGGTGGAAGGCATCCGGCAAGTGAGTAAAGGCGTTTTCCCGGCCAAAAAAACTACCTCGAATGAGACGGGACCGCGATAAAAAAGGAGAATCAAAGCAGGGAAGGCCGTCTTGCGGCCTTCTTGGAAGCGGATGAGAAAGGCTGGGAGGGGCTACATTTTAGATGATGCTGCGGAAGCGACATCGGCGTTTTCATCTTCATCTTCGAGCTCGCTCTCCACACCCAGAAGCTTCGCTGTGCCTTCGTAGATCATCCGGTAGGATTTTTTGGATTCTTGAAGCTCCGCCAATTTTTCCCGCACTTTCTGGAGTTCTTTCTCGATCAGCGCATCAACACCTTCGAGCTGTCTCTTCGCTTCCCCCATGGTCTTCTTGTAAAGATCCTCTTGTTCTTTGCTTAAAGGCATTCCTTTACTCCTTTACTGGTGTATTTACCTTGAAATTGAATGGATACGATTTCCAGACTTTGACCTTGACGCCGTCTTTTTGAGCGGGTTCGAATTTCCACTGCTTGAGAGCAACCTCGGCCGCGTTTTCCAGGATACTCCCGCCCTTGACACCTTTGAGGATTTCTGTCCTGATGACATCCCCGTTTTCGGCTATCAGAGCGTTGACGGTCACTACCCCTTCCAGCCCCATAGACAAAGCAAAGGCCGGATATTTCGGCTCAACTTTCTTCACTACGACAGGGCCGATATCAACCTCTTCTATGGGGACTAAATCCCCTTCCTTGGTTTTTGGCGGCGCGGACTCGCTGGCCTTGGGCTGTGGGTTTGGCGCCTGCGCAACAGTTTCCGGCTGCCTTGTTTCGACCGGCGTAAGCGATTCGCCACTTTGCGGAGTGGGCTCCAGGTTGAGCTCAGGCTGATCATGAAGCTGAACCGGAGGCGTTTCGGAGGGGAGAACCGGCTGAACCTGTTCGACCAGGTCAGAGGGCTGCTGTTCAGCGGGTTTGGCGGGGGTTTTCTTAGGCTCCGGCTTGGATTCTTTCTCCCGCGCAGCCCGGGAGGCCATGATTTCGTTTTGCCTTGTCGAAAATTCGAACGGAAGAGTCGGCTGCAGGGACGAAACCATCTCCCGAGGCGGCTGCTTCGCCCTTTTCGATTTGAGAACATAAAAGGTGGCGCTGCTCGCTATGAAGATGACAGCGACCAGACCTCCTATAAAAAGGAAAGTCGTCTTCTTCTTTCTTGGCTCGGTATATTCATCGAAGTAGGCGCTCTTTTTCTCCGCAGGAGTTTTTTCTGCTTCAAGGGGGACCTTTTCTAATTCAGCCGGGGCTTTATCCAGGTCGAACGGGATCTTGTCGATCTCGAGGAGGGTCCGATCAATTCCGAAAGGCGTTTTCTTCGTATCGAGACGAGCTCTGGAAGCTGACAGAGGGATGTTATTGCCGGCTTTTTCTTCATGCGGAAATCTCTCTCTGATCTCTTTGGCAATGGGTATTTTCTCTTTCTTCTCCGGCCAAGGTTCTGGCTTGGGAATAGAAGTCGTTTTCAAAATGGGCTCAGGTTTCACCGCTCTCGGCTCGGCGGCAGGTTTCACTTCGGGAGTGATTTTCAATTCAGGCCTCGCCGTCTCGACCTTCTTCTTCTTCTTTTCTTCCAGCCCCAGCTCTCCAATGGCCTCTTTGAGCATAGCTTCGATTTCTTTATCAACGTCCGGCTCGGGTTCTTTCTTCTTCTTGATATCCTTTTTTCTGGCGGGGCTGACCAAGGAAGAGACAGCCGCTTGCAGTTCTCTTTCGATTTCGTCCATATCTTTGTTCATTTTTGGCTCTCTCGGCACCGGTTTTGGCGTCAAGACTTCCTCCATTTCCGGCGCCGCGCTTAGTGTCGGCACTGCCGGCTCTGCTTCCTTCTCAGTTTGACTATCTTTTTCTTGGACCAGGAGCTGGAGCATCTTGGCCCTAAGATCGTCCTTGTTCCAAGGCTTAGTGAAGTAGGCCGAAGCGCCGTAGACCTGAAGAGCTTCCATCTTACAGGAAGGCTCGCGGTAGATTCCGGTAACGACGATAATGGGCGCTTTTTTGAAGGGGTCTTGATTTATCTTCTTGCACAGCTCAAAACCGTGCAGTTTGGGTAGCATGGGTTCCAAGATGACCAGGTCAAAGTCGTCGGCCTGGTATTTTTCATAGCCGGATAATCCGTCCGAGGCAGTCACAGCCTGGAACCCCTCCTCATGCACCATATTGGAGAGGGACGTGAGCGATTCCTCATCGAAATCGATAATCAGGATTTTCTTGTCTTTCATTGCCTCTCCCTGAACCTCAGAATCCTGTTTTTTGTCCTTTCCCGGTCAATTTCTCTCCATTTTGGCCTGGCCTGACTGAGGAACTTGACTTTTGGTGGCCGTTTTCCATTTTTATAGGGGAGAAACGGGGGGTCAATCACCCTTTGGGGTGATTTTGAGGATGAATTTTGACCCCCTAAAGGGCTGAGATAAAAAACCCTTCGAGTTTTTCTTATTTGTGGATTCTATGTTCGAAGAAAGAAGGCTGGTTCGTCGCGAATTCTTGACATCATCGCCGAATGCGCTTATTTTCAGGAGAAATGACCTCGAAGGAAAGAGTCCGGGCGGCCATGGCCGGGGGAAGTCCTGACTGCGTGCCTCTGATGTGCCAGATGAGCTTCGGTCATATGCTCCTCCAGACCGACTTTTCGCCCTCGGCCTTCTGGAACTCGGCCGAAATTTATGCCGCCGGGCTTCTGGCCATGCGTCAAACGTATAACTTTGACGGCATCCTCATCAGTCTTCACGGTCATTCTCCGGATTGGGAGAAAAAAGTCAGCCGGGTCAGGAAGGAAGGCATTGCGGACGTCATCTACTGGAAAAACGGGGACAGGACGGTTTTTCCCTCTGATGACTTGCCCCTCCACTATCCGGTCGAACCTCGGCAGCGCCTGTCTCTTTCTGAATTTGATCCTGAATCCTTAGGCCCAGAAATTGCCTTAATCCCTGTCTCGCAGGGGCTCGAATTTTATTTTGATCCCGAGCATCTCTACGATGTCATCGATATCATCGTCGAGAAAGCCGGCGCTGATTATTCTATCCACGGCGAGGTCACTTCGCCTTTCGATTATTTTCTCAACCTTTTTGATGTTCGAGAGGCTTTGATGGGACTGATTGAGGAGCCGGCGAAAGTGAAAGCCATTCTCCAAAGATTCACCGAGGCCGTAAAAAAAATAGCCTGCGGTCTCGTCGCACACAATGTCGACGCCGTCAAGGTCTCCTCGCCTTACTCCGGGGCCGGGTTCATATCGCCCCTTTTTTACCGGGAATTCGTCCTTCCGTATGAGAGCCAAATCGCACAGGCCGTTACCAGCCGCGGCGTGCCCGCTTACATCCATACCTGCGGGAAAATCCATGACCGGCTGGAAATGATGGTGGAGGCCGGGTTTTCCGGGATAGAGTGCCTCGACCCTCCGCCGCTCGGAAATGTGGAGCTTGCAGACGCAAAAAAACGCATCGGCGAAAAAGCCTTCATCAAGGGGAATATCGACCCGGTCAATGTCCTTCTGGCGGGGACAGCGGAGCTGGTCCGGAAAGATACCCGCCGGAGGCTTGAGACTGGCAAGCGAGGCGGCCGCTATATTTTGAGCACCGCCTGCTCCATCGCGCCGCAGACAAAGAGGGGGAACATCCAGATTCTCGCCGAAGTCGTGGAAGAAGCCGGGTCCTATTATTGATGTACGCATGATTAATGGAAGCCGTTCTCCCCGAGAGATGTAGATCCATTCTGGTTCTCTTCCATTTAGTGTTGGTAGATAGGATGGTGGAAGACACGGAAATGTCGTCGCTCCCTTCGGATTTTTAACGCCATTCCCTCACCGTTCTTCTCGGCGCCTGCGTAACTCCGCACGTTCGTCTTTCTCGTTGGACCATATTTCTCTGGCATCAGAAGGGTTATAGGATTGAATTCTCGCGTGCTCAAACATACTCGGCGTCCAACTTCGTTGGATTCCCTCGAAGAACGACTCGGGAAGGCTAAATCCTCAAGGTCGCTCCTCTCCTTTCCGTGTATTCCACCGACACAAGATGGAAGAGAACCATATGCTTATGTTGTACAAGATAGAAGTGTCAATGGTCGTTTAAAAGTGAGCCATTTATGGTCGTGAAAAGTGAGCCACTTTTTCTTTAAAATGGACTCATCTTCACGCCCTCCTTTCAATTTTCTGAACAGAGAAGAAGCCCTTTCGGGTCT
>Ga0315280_10000279_pt1 | contig 96134 bp, 68 predicted proteins | sample YL17G06_40_MG_FD_203697 | JGI IMG/M metagenome (GOLD analysis project Ga0315280, IMG submission 203697) | Sediment microbial communities from Yellowstone Lake, YNP, Wyoming, USA - YL17G06_40 | ecosystem: Environmental > Aquatic > Freshwater > Lake > Sediment | place: USA: Wyoming | collected...
CACAAGTCGCTTCCACGCTCAGCGTGATATCGAGATCGCTCTCGCCCAGGTTGGCGGGAGCGGTATAGGTCGGGTTCTGCACCGAGGCGGAGGGGGCGAAGCTGCCACCGGCCCCGCCGTCGTTCCACGCCCACGAGGCAATGCTGTGACCCCGGCTGTCGGTAGCTGAGGCCGTCAGGTCGGAGCTGCCACCGGAGGCCACCGTGCTCGGGGCCGCCGCGGCGCTAACGGACAGGGTATGCGCGGCCGGCTGCACCGCCAAGCTGGCGGAGGCGCTGTTGCTGATGGGAGAAGGCCCACCACAGGTAGCTTCCACCGTCAGCGTGATATCCAGATCGCTCTCGCCCAGGTTGGCGGGGGCGGTGTAGGTCGGATTCTGCACAGAAGCGGAAGGAGCGAAGCTCCCACCGGCCCCGCCGTCGTTCCAGGCCCACGAGGCAATGCTGTGACCCCGGCTGTCGGTAGCTGAGGCCGTCAGGTCGGAGCTGCCACCGGAGGCCACCGTGCTCGGGCTGGCTCCGGCTGTGACCGAAAGGCTGTGCGCCGCCGGCTGTACCGTCAGGCTGGTGGAGGCGCTGTTGCTGATGGGAGAAGGCCCACCACAAGTCGCTTCCACGCTCAGCGTGATATCGAGATCGCTCTCGCCCAGGTTGGCGGGAGCGGTATAGGTCGGGTTCTGCACCGAGGCGGAGGGGGCGAAGCTGCCACCGGCCCCGCCGTCGTTCCACGCCCACGAGGCAATGCTGTGACCCCGGCTGTCGGTAGCTGAGGCCGTCAGGTCGGAGCTGCCACCGGAGGCCACCGTGCTCGGGGCCGCCGCTGCGTTCACCGACAGGCTGTGCGCGGCCGGCTGCACCGCCAGGCTGGCGGAGGCAGTGTTGCTGATGGGCGAAGGCCCACCACAGGTCGCTTCCACGCTCAGCGTGATATCGAGATCGCTCTCGCCCAGGTTGGCGGGAGCGGTATAGGTCGGGTTCTGCACCGAGGCGGAGGGGGCGAAGCTGCCACCGGCGCCGCCATCGTTCCAGGCCCACGATGCGATGCTGTGACCCCGGCTGTCGGTGGCGCTGGCCGAGAGGTCGGAGCTGCCACCGGAGGCCACGGTGCTGGGGCTGGCATCTGCCGTCACCGACAGCGTATGGGCCGCCGGCTGCACCGCCAGGCTGGCGGAGGCGCTGTTGCTGATCGGGCTAGACCCGCCACAGGTCGCCTCTACGGTCAGCGTGATATCCAGATCGCTCTCGCCCAGGTTGGCGGGGGCGGTATAGGTCGGGTTCTGCACGGAAGCGGAGGGGGCGAAGCTCCCACCCGCGCCACCGTCATTCCACGCCCACGATGCTATGCTATGCCCGCGGCTGTCGGTGGCGCTGGCCGAGAGGTCGGAGCTGCCACCCGAGGCTACCGTGCTGGGGCTGGCACCCGCGGTCACCGACAGCGTATGGGCCGCCGGCTGCACCGCCAGGCTGGCGGAGGCGCTGTTGCTGATCGGGCTAGGCCCGCCACAGGTCGCCTCTACCGTCAGCGTGATATCCAGATCGCTCTCGCCCAGGTTGGCGGGGGCGGTATAGGTCGGGTTCTGCACCGCAGCCGAGGGGGCGAAGCTCCCGCCCGCGCCGCCATCGTTCCAGGCCCACGAGGCGATGCTATGGCCGCGGCTGTCGCTGGCCGAGGCGGTGAAGTCGGAGCTGCCACCGGAGGCCACCGTGCTCGGGCTGGCATCTGCGTCGATCGAGACCGCGTGAAGCGCAAAGCCGGCAGTGACGGTCTTATTGTCGTCAATGCTGATCGTGGTCGGGTTCGTGCTCCCTGACAGGTCGCCGGACCACGAGTCGAACTCATACCCTGGATCAGGAACCGCCTGCAAGGAGACGACGGAGCCGTACCCAAAGCTGCCGGACCACGGGAGGGACTGCGGCGACCCGTCAACTCCCACCACTCCTCCGCTGCCGGAGAGACTCAGCGTGTATGGGATCGGCTCGCCCTGAACCACCATATCGTCCGCATATCCGTAGTCGTTCGTGGCGCTACCATTCACCTTGAAACTCAGCGCGAACGCCGAGTTGTCGCTGGCTCCTGAAGGTAGTGAGTACTGGAAGTAGTGGAGCTGCTTGTCTTCCTCTGGATCGCCGTCGTTGATCTGCTTCAGTATCTGCCAGGTCGCGCCATCGTACCACAGCGCCTGAACGTTCTCTGCCGCGTTGTCCAGACTGAAGGCACCCAGGTAGAACGATACCGTGATGGATGTATGCCCGCTCGTGTCAACGGTCTTGGTGATGCTGTCGGTCTTACGCAGCCGGATGCTGTGAGTGCCGTTCATGGGCGAACCCACATACCAATCCGGGGTCCCGCCCAGGGTCCAGCCGGCGAACGCGACCTCGAAGTCGTCGGTGAAGATGGTGACCGGCGCGGCCGAAGACATCTGAGCACAGCACGCCAGGCACAGGGATACTGCGAGAAGAGACGCCAGAAGCTTCAGACAGGCCGTGGCCCTTGCCCCGGCCCACGCGCTCTGGCGCGTGTAGGCAACCGCCATTCGTCCCAACCTCCGTTGCAGTTTCTGTGGTTGACGGGACGTCTTCGCAACCACAGCGACCAACCAGATCGCCGTCCCTACCTCCTAGGGTAGTCGGCCCCGCTCTCGCAAGCGCGGTAGAGCGAGCCGACCAAGCGCCGACCCTTACGGCGCTTCGGCTAGCCACTAGCATGTGACGGGGTGGGCCGTGACCGCGGGTCCCTTGACATCGGACCCACTGACAGGAAGTGGGTCAGGCCCTACTCGACCCCTGGTTGGCGTCAATGGCCTATTCCATGATTCAGGGCGGCGCCGGAGATGGGGCTTCGAAAACACTGTCACAACAGCGACCAACTGGGATTAGGAGCCAGTCTACTGGGGCGCGGAGCACGGCCGCGGGAAGGAGGTGGCCGCTGCGTCACGAATCCTCCTTCGTAGAAGGCGAGTCTGGGTATGCGCTTTGTGCCGACCATCTGCCCTTACTGCGGAACAGGCTGCGGACTCTACCTCAAAGTGGAAGGCAGCCGGGTGCTGGGTGTGGCGCCCAGCCTGAGAAATCCGGTCAGCAAGGGCCGGCTCTGTGTGAAGGGCTGGAACGCCCACTCTCCCATCGGTCACCCTGACCGGCTCACCACGCCTCTGGTCCGGAGGAACGGCGCGCTCAGACAGGCAACCTGGGAGGACGCGATCGGCCTGATCGCTGACGCGCTCCGGTCAGCGGCCAGCACCCATGGTCCCAACGCAGTTGGTGTGTTCTCTTCGGCCCGCTGCACGAATGAGGAGAACTACCTGGCGCAGAAGCTGGCCCGGGCGGGCCTGGGGACCAACAACGTTGACCATTGCGCTCGCACCTGCCACTCGCCCACTGTGGCCGGCCTGAGCATATCCTTCGGCAGCGGCGCGATGACTAACTCCATTGACGACCTCGCCGATTCGCCCTGCATCTTCGCGATCGGGTGCAACGCCCCCGAAGCCCATCCGTTGGTGGCCTGGCGCGTGCGGACGGCGAAGGACAGGGGTGCCACCCTGATCGTCGCAGACCCGCGCCGGACCGAGCTGGCCCGCTGGTCGGATCTACATCTCCAGCTCTACCCGGGCACCGATATCGCGCTGCTCAATGGTCTGATGCACGCGGTCGTCACCGAGTCCCTCCACCGGCGCGAGTTCATCGAACAGCGCACCGAAGGCTTCGACGAGATGTGGCAGGTGGTGCGCCAGTATCCGCCAGGCAAGGCCGCGGCCATCACCGGGGTGCCGGAGGCACAGATCGTCGCGGCTGCCCGGCTGATGGGCCGGGCCGATCGCGTCGCCACTATCTACACCCTCGGCATCACCGAGCACACAGTCGGCACCCATAACGTGATGTCGGTGGCGAATCTCGCGATGACCCTGGGAAGCGTAGGCAAGCCGGGGGCCGGGGTCAACCCTCTGCGCGGGCAGAACAACGTGCAGGGCGCGTGTGACATGGGGGCCTTGCCCAACGTTTTCCCCGGCTACCAGCAGGTCACCGACGGAACCGTTCGCGCAAAGTTCGAGCAAGCCTGGGGCGTATCACTTGCGAGCGAGCCGGGGCTGACTCTCACCGATATGCTGATCCAGGCGCGGGCCGGGAACCTGAAGGCGCTCTACATCATCGGCGAAGACCCGATGATGAGCGACCCGAACCAGGAGCATGTCCGCCAGGCGCTCGAGTCCCTGGACTTCCTGGCCTGCCAGGAGATCTTCCTGAACGAGACCTGCCGGCTGGCGGATGTGGTGCTGCCGGCCGGGTCCTTCGCTGAGAAAGATGGCACCTTCACGAACACCGAGCGGAGGGTGCAGTTGCTCCACCGCGCGGTTGCCTCACCGGGTGAGGCGCGGCCGGACTGGCAGATCATCTGTGCCCTGGGGGAGGCGCTGGGGCTGCCCATGCCCTACTCGGGGCCCGCGCAAGTGATGGACGAGATGGCGTCGCTGAGTCCGATCTACGGCGGCATCAGCCACACTCGGCTGGTGCCGGATGGCCTCCAGTGGCCATGCCCCGATGCATCACATCCCGGGACCCCCATTCTGCACACCGAGCGCTTCACCCGGGGTCTGGGGAAGTTCATGGCGATCGAGCATGAGCCGCCGGCCGAGACCCCGGACCCCGAGTATCCCTTGATACTCAGCACCGGCCGCATGCTGTTCCACTACAACGTGGGCACGATGACCAGGCGCACCCCGGTACTGCATCGCGAGCATCCCCGCAACTTCGTCGAGATCAGCCCGGCCGACGCCCGGCGCCTCGGCATTCGACCGAACGGCAAGGCCAAGGTGACCACCCGGCGGGGCGCCCTGACGGTGGAGGCGCGAGTCACCGAAGATATCAAGGAGGGCGTGATCTGGATGCCCTTCCACTTCGCAGAGACACCCACCAACGCGCTGACCAACGACGCGTTCTGCCCCATCTCGAGGACGGGAGAGTACAAGGCCTGTGCCGCGAGTGTGGAGCCGGCATGATGGCCAGCGGAGAAACCATGGCGTCAGAGTGCTTCCTGCGAGGCGGCGATCTGCCCGCGCTCCTCACAGCCCTGCAGAGGACCGCGCGGCTGATCGCGCCTGTGCGGACCGAGTGGGGCGAGATCGTGTTCCAGCCGATCGCGGATGGCGCGGAGGCAACCTTCGACTACGAGAATGCAGTGGTGAGTCCGAAGGACATCCTTCTGCCGCAGACCGAAGTGCTGGCCCGTTACCGCCGCGTGCAGAGGTCGTACCAGGTAGAAGCTGCGATGGATGATCAGCCTCAGGTGGTCGTGGGCATCCGGTCGTGTGACCTGGTGGCCGTGCAGGTGCTGGACGAGGCGATCGGGGCGGGTGAGTACGCCGACCCCTACTACCTGGCGCGGCGGCGCAATACCACGTTCGTCTCCTTGGCCTGTCCCACAGTCTTCCGCAACCATTTCTGCCCTCCGCTCGAGTCCGGTCCCACGCTGAGCTCCGGCTTCGACCTGCACCTGACGGCCATCCCGGATGGGTTCACGGCCCAGGTGGGCAGCGAGGCCGGCGCCCGGCTGGCGCGAGAGCAGGAGCGGTTCTTCGCGCCGGTGACGCCCAGACAGGTCGAGCAGCGTGAGCGCGCGGCCCAGGAGAGTGTCGCCGGGTTCGCGGCCGCGTTCGACATTGCGGCGGTACGGGCCGCCCTGTCTGCGGATCAGGAACCCAAGGTGATTGCCGACAATGCCGAGCGCTGTATGGACTGTGGGGGCTGCCTGTTCGTCTGCCCCACCTGCACCTGCTTCGACGTGCGGGATGTCCCCACGGGCCAGGACCGCGGAGAGCGCGTCCGCACCTGGGACACCTGCGCCTATGCCGGGTTCACGCGGATGGCCGGGGGCATGAACCCATCGGCCGCGAGAGAGACGAGGGCCCGTCGGCGGCTGATGCACAAGCTCGTCTATCGCCTGGAGAGCGAGGGGCTGATGGGCTGCGTGGGATGCGGCCGCTGCATCGAGGCCTGCCTGGGCAATGTTGATATCGTGGATCTGCTTCAGGCCCTCAGCGGCAAGGATGGCGCGCGTGTCTGATGCCAACACCTACCTGCCCACGCCGGCAGCTCTGGTCGGGGTACGCGAGGAGACCGCGGACATCAAGACCTTCCGCGTGCAGCCAGAGCAAGCGCTGGATTACCGCCCCGGGCAGTTCGCTATGCTCTCCCTTTGGGGTTTCGGGGAGGCTCCCTTCTCGATCGCCAGCTCGCGTCGCGATGGAGAGGTGATCGAGTTCTCGATCAAGCGGGCGGGCGCGTTCACGGAGCAGATGCACCGGCTCGAGGTGGGAGATGAGCTGGGGATTAGGGGTCCGTTCGGCAACGGCTTCGATCTGGAAGCCGCGCGAAGAGCTGATCTGGTGTTTGTCGCGGGCGGCATCGGCCTCGCGCCGTTGCGGCCACTGGTACACGAGGTGCTCGCGCAGCGCGACCAGTTCGGCCAGGTCGTGCTCCTCTACGGGGCGAGGACCCCGGCTGACCTGGTCTACCGGGATGAACTGGCCCGGCTTCACGAGCGCCCCGATCTGCGCCTGGAGCTAACGGTTGACGCCAGCGGCGACGGCTGGACCGGGCCGGTAGGAGTGGTGCCAGGACTCGTGACCCGCGCCCCGGAGAGCTTCCGCGGCTGGACGGCCTTCGTGTGCGGCCCTCCCATCATGATCAGGTTCACCGCGGAGGCGTTGCTCGCCAAGCACGTTCAGCCCGACCACCTCGTCACCACGCTCGAGCGGCAGATGCAGTGCGGCGTCGGCAAGTGCGGGCACTGCTACATCGGCGGCAAGCTCGTCTGTAACGATGGCCCGGTGTTCACCTGGCAGCAGCTCCAGGAGATGGGCGCGCAGCCCTGAGAGATGCCGCCCAAGACTCTGTTCGTGGCCGGCGCCCGGCGCGGCGTCGGTAAGACCCTACTGAGCGCCTTCCTCCTTCGCTCTCTTCCGGGCACAGGCGCGATCAAGGTTACCTGCTGCCGCGTCTCCGGGGGCTGTCCGCGCAACCGCCCTTGCGGCGTCTGTCGCGGCCTCGCCGCTCCCTACGCAGTGATCCGGGACCACGACATCCTCGCCCAGCCAGGCAAGGACACGGCCCGCCTGCTGGCCGCTGCCAGTGGCGGCGTGGTATGGCTGCAATCGCGCGAGGAGGCGCTCGCCGAGGGCCTGGCGGCCGCGCTCTCCGTGTTCGCTGGCGCGCCAGCGGTCGTGGTTGAAGGCAATGCGGCCTTCCAGGTGCGCGCACCAGATTTGGGCGTGCTAGTTCTCGGCCCGGGGGTGCCCAAACCGAGTGTGAACGTCGCGCTCCCGCGAGTGGACTGCGTGGTGCTGAACGCGCCCCCCGCCGCGGCGGGCTCGCCCGTGCCGGCCCTGCCCGAAGGGCTCCGCGAAGGAGTTGGCTTCTTCGCCTTCGACGTCGCCCGGTCAGATGCGAGCGCCGACGCCCGCGCGTTCGTCGAGTGGGTCGCGGGCAAGCTCGCCTTGCCGGCCCGCTTTGGTTGAGTCCCTACTACTGGTCGCAGCCAGTCCGCTAGAAGATCAGCCCGTGTCGTGCCTATGGCCGCAGATCGCTCGGTAGTCCTCCCACGTGTTGACGTTGAAGAAGGACCCGAGGTCCGGATCGGCCTCGCGCAACTCGGCCTCCTCCACGACCACGGCCCTGACCTGGTCGAGCATTGCTGCCACCGCGCGCTTCCCGCCCTTCAGAGCTGCGCGGCCGGGCTCAAGGCAGCGGCGGGAGTAGGCTGCGACGAGCGGCTGCAACCGCCCACCGGCCCGCGGAACCACGGCATCGCACTCATCCGCCTTCGCCCTGCGCACGAGCAGGTCCAGGACCTCGGCACGGACCAGCGGGAGATCGCAGGCCAGCACCACGTGCCAGTCGTCGCTCGAGGCGGCAAGGCCGCCGATGATCCCGGCAAGTGGCCCGAGGTCAGGTGCTTCGTCTCGGACAATGGTGAGCCCAGGCAGATCCAGAGGCGAATGGCAGGAGCAAGCTCCTGCCCAACAAAGCTCGGGGCTGGCGGACACGATGATACGCGCGCAGATGCCGCGCAACCGCGATACCGCTCTTTCCAGGAAGGTGTCGCCGTTCACGCGCAGGAGTGCCTTGGCCACGCCCATGCGCCGGCTCACCCCGCCCGCGAGAACGATCCCGGTCACTGCCCGCCCCTCTGGGACCCTGAAGGGCCCCCTTGGGGTCCTCATGGGCCGTGGCGGTGCGGCAGCAAGATGACGGTGACCTGCTCTCCTGCGCGCAGGCCGGTGCTCTGCTCGGGGATCACCAGCAGGCAGTTCGCGCCAACCGCGGAGGTCAACATGGCCGAGCCGCGCTTCGCCGCCGGTTGCACGAGATAGCCATCTTCAGTAAGCTGCGCGAGGGCCTGCACATAGTCGCGGCGGGGAGGCGTGTGGCTCACGTCGGTCAGCAGTGCGGCTTGCGCGGTCCGCGGCAGGCAATCCTCGCGGCCCGCCATCTTCCGCAGAGCTGGCGCGACCAGGATCTCGAAGGTCACCAGCGCGGAGAGGGGATTCCCCGGCAGCCCGAACAGCGGCCGGCCCAGGACCTTCCCGAAGGCGACTGGCTTTCCGGGCTTCATCAGCACCCGCCAGAACCTGATCTCGCCGAGACGTTCGAGCGCGGCCTTGACGAAGTCGTACTCGCCCACCGAAACGCCGCCGGTGGTGAGGATGAGGTCGGCCTCGGAACACCGGCGGAGCGCGCCCTCGACCGCTCCCTCATCGTCGGCCACATGCAGGAGCTGCGCCACCTCCGCGCCGGCGCCGAGGACGCGGGCGGCCAGAGTCACCTGGTTGCTGTTATAGATCGCCGCTGGAGGCAGGTCCTGGCCCGGCGGGATCAGCTCGGACCCGGTCGTCACGATGGCGACGCGGGGCCGCCTGATCACAGTGACATGCGTGTAGCCCAGTGCCGCGGCCAACCCGAGTTCAGCCGGGCCCAGCACCTGCCCCGGCGGGAGCGCGACCTCGCCGGCCCGGATGTCCTCCCCGGCCGACCGGATGTTGTCGCCAGGCCTCGCCTCCACCAACACCTCGGCTGACCCCGAAGGGCCCGGGCGCGTGTGCTCGACGATCACCACCGCGTCGGCGCCGGCCGGCACCGCCGCGCCGGTCATGATGCGCGCGGCCTTGCCTCGCTCGATGCCACGGGTCGGCGACTTGCCCGCAGGCAGGTCCTCAATCACTGCCAGAGCGCGCGGGGTTCCCGGTGTAGCCCCGCGCGTGTCCTCGGCGATCACCGCGTACCCATCCATGGCCGAGTTGTCGAATGGCGGCAGGGCGATGCCGGCGACGAGCGCCTCCGCGAGCACGCAACCCATGGCTTGCAGTAGAGGCATGCGCTCTGGAGGCAGCGCTTCCACCGAGGCCAGGACAGCTTGCTGGGCTTCCTCTACGGTCAACACAGGGCAATGCTCCTGCCGGCCGGGCGCGGGTCGTCCGATCTCAGCCGCCAATGGCGGACATGGCCCGGAGCGGTCGGACGAAGTCCGCGTGCCCAATGCGGTGCCCCGCGGGCTTGCTGGCGATCGCGGCCCTGAAGGCTGCAGCCAGCGCCTCGCGCCCATCAGGCTCGGTCAGGGCCGGGAGAAGATCGAGCTCCTCACACGAGAAGAGACAACTGCGCAGGAACCCGTCCGCGGTCACGCGCAGCCGGTTGCACCGCTGGCAGAAAGGACGCGTGACCGCACCGATGAGCGTGACGCGCATCGGCCCACCGTCAGCCAGGTACTCGTCGCCAGGACCATCGCCGGCCGGCAGCGGCGTCAGCGCGTACCTGCTCTCGATCCGCGCTTTCACCTCGCCGACGGGCACCATCGCATCGGGCAGCCACCCGTGCCGGCCATCGAGCGGCATGAACTCGATGAACCTGGCATGGTACCCCGCCTCGCCGGCGAAATCCACGATCTCGAGGACCTCGTCGTCGTTCAGGCCGCGCACCACCACGACATTCACCTTGATCGGCGAGAGCCCCGCCTGCTTCGCCGCCCGGAGCCCGGCCAGCACTCCCTCCGGCGATCCATTCCCCGTGATCGTGCGGAAGCGATCTGGCCGGAGCGAATCCAGACTCACGTTGACCCTCTTGAGCCCGGCTCGCGCGAGTGAATCTGCGAGCCCCGCCAGCAGATGTCCATTGGTGGTGAGGGCGAGATCGAGACCTGGCGCTCTTCCGCCGGGCTCAGGGCAGGCAAGTTGCGAGATGCGCCTGACGAGCTCTGGCAAATCCGGCCGAAGCAGGGGTTCCCCGCCCGTCAGGCGGATGGTCTCGATCCCAAAGTGGATAGCCGCTTCGGTGACGTCCACTAGCTGGTCGGCCGAGAGTGAGGGTCTGTGCGTTGCCGCATCCACCGCGCGGGGCCGGCAATACACACACCCGAAGTTGCATCTGTCGGATACGGCCAGCCGCAGGCGGGTAATGCGTCTGCCCCACCGATCAACGAGAGCCGCCAAACCGATCCCCTTGGAGCCGTCTGTGAGTCATAGCTTTGGTTCGGGATGCGGGTCCGAATCCCCTGCCGACCCCGCACCATCCGATGACCGGCGGCTCCGCGGGCCTGTCCCGACGGCAGCGGAGGGAAACGCCGGAGCCCTTGTTGAACCAAAGGCAGCCGAGGTCTGCGCGGGCTGAGATGATCGCGCGTCCACCGAACACGCAGTCGCGAAAGGAAGAGCTATGCGGGCAGCACGCTCGCGGCTGAAGCTGTGGGGCGCGGAGGGTGACGAGATCAGGGTGACCACCGACCGGCCCTGGTCCTTGGTGCTCTGGGAGAAGGCCCAGTACGTGCCCTGCTGGGACCTGGGGGGCGATGTCTGGTTCTCCACCGAGTGGCTCGAAACCCACTCGCCGGAGAGCCCGCACTGCTACGAACCGATCATGGATAAGGCCTGCCGCTTCAGCCGCGCCCACCTCGTCGAGCACGGCCCGGCGCGGGTGACCGTCGGGTGGGAATATGCTCTGTGCGACAACCTCTACCGGATCTTCCGCGGGAACTCCCGGGCCGAGGAGCGCTACCACGTCTACCCCGACGGCGTGGCGGTGCGCCACCTCATCGGATGGCCCGGAGACGAAACGGGCGATGGGCTGAACCCCACCATGTGGGAGGTGCAAGAGTTCATCCTGATCACCGGCCCCGGGGTTCACCCGCGCGACTGCGTCGAGGCGGTGGGGTTCACGCTGACGAATCTGGCGGGAGATCAGATCGAGCTGCCTTACCCGAGCGTGTGGGAGGACTGGACCTCACTCTGTAGCCTGCGCCCTGAGATTGCCGACTGGCCCGAGTACATCGGCGTGGTTCACCTGCGCGGCCGGCCCAGCCCCTTCGTCGCCTTCCCGCGCAACCCTCATCTCTTCCCCTTCGCCAACTGCACGTACTGCGGCAAGCCACATCCCCAGGTGCTCGGGTTCCCGCGCGCCCAAAGCTACTCCCACTGGCCGGCCAATGACGCCACCGATTTCGTCGGCTGGACCGCGGCCGCTCCCGATGACTTCGCGAGGCAGGCAACCCACACCTCGTTCGCCTGCTGCGGGTACCACTACGGCGGCGAGACGCCGCCTCGGCCTAGCTCCTGGCTATTCCTGACGGGCGCGGTCACCCGGGGGCTGGAGGAGGCCAGGCGGCTCACCGCGTCGTGGCTGACGCCCGCGAAGGTCGAGACATCAGGTCTGTTCGAGGGCTATGCCTTCAGCGAGAGGGCCTACCGATTCCGGCTGCGAGAGCCCGGTCCGATCGCGGTGCATCTGTCTCCGACACGACCGATCGTGAGCCCTGCACTCCGCCTCTACTATGGACGCAGCCCAGTGAAGGTGCTATGGGATGGCAATGAACTGGGGCGCGACGAGTTTCGCACCCAGATGGCGGGGGATGAACTGCTGATCTGGATCAACCGGACCGTCGAGAGGGATACGACCTTCGAGGTTGCGCCCGCGTGAGATGGGCGGCCTGGGCGAGAGGCAGACCCTGGAGCGGCAGACTGACGGCATGAGACAGCAGGCCGCGCCCGCCGCGGGGGGCGCCCGCCTCGACGGGCGCGCCTTGCTGTTGGCCATTATGCTCGTTCCGCTCCTCTGCCTGGCAGTCGAGTACGGTGAGCTGGTCGCGCGGGTTGGCGAGCTGGTCGGCAGCTCGCTGATGATGATCGTGACCTGCGTGCTGTGCTTCTTGCTGGCGGCCAAGTACAGCGTGGGCCGCAAGTCAGGCCGCTTCCTCTCCCGGCCCGAACTGCTCTATCTCTTCATCATGCTCACGGCGGCCGGCAACATCGCGGGCGTGGGCATGACCCAGATGCTCGTGCCCCTGCTGGGGCACATCTTCCACTACGCCACGCCGGCGAATGGCTGGGCCCAGTTCCAGCCCTACGTTCCCGCCTGGCTGGTCCCGGAGCAGTCGGCCCTGGCGGGCTACTATGGTGGCCAGACCAGCTTCCTCACAGCCGCCCACCTGCGGGCCTGGCTGCACCCGCTGGTGATCTGGCCTCTCTTTCTGCTCGCCTTCGTCGGCTTCACCCTTGCCCTGAGCCTGCTGCTGCGCCGCCAGTGGATCGAGAGGGAACGCCTCTCGTTCCCCATCGTGTACTTTCCGCTGGAGCTGACCAAGGAGGACGGGGCCCTCTGGCGCGATCGCCTCCTCTGGGTTGGCCTCGCCATTCCGCTGGTCCTGCAATCGCTGGCCGGACTGAACTACCTCTATCCCGCGGTGCCGCACATACCCCTGAAACCGTCGCCGGAGCTCAACATCGGGCGGTTCTTCCCTCCCGACCATCCTCTCAACTCGGTGACGCTGGCCTTCTATCCGATGGCCCTCGGGATCGCGTATTTCGCGCAGACCGAGGTGCTCTTCAGCTGCTGGTTCTTCTACTGGCTGGCGCGAGTCGAAGAGATGGGGTCCATCGCCCTGGGTCTTCGCGGCCCCATGTCCCAGTCTGACATGCCCTATCTCAACCAGCAATCGCTGGGCGCGTTTGTGGCGCTGGGCGCGGTGGCACTCTGGCTGGCGAGAGGCGAGATCGCGCGGGCTGCGGTCGGTGGGCGTGCGCGCGCCCGACCTAGAGCCGCTCTCGTTGGCCTCGCCATCACCGGGCTCTTCCTGGTCGGTTTCTGCCTGGCGATCGGGATCCCGCTCGCGATCACGGCGCTCTTCTGGGTGATCTACTTCCTGGTCGTGATCGGATTCAGCCGCATCCGCGCCACCGCGGGGCTGCCGTGGCTCTTCGGCCCCAACCACCCCCCACATATCTTCATGGCCTGGGCCGTGGGGCCTCGCAACATTCCGGTGCAGGCGCTCACCGGCCTCAGCTACCTTCAGTGGTTCGACTGGGACTACCGCGGCACCGCCATGGCGCACCAGATGGAGGCCCTGAAGATCGCCTCCGCCGCGCAGCTGCGAAATCGGGATGTGGTCAAAGGCATCATGGTCGCAGTGGCGCTGGCGATCATCGTCTCCTTTCTGGCTGTGCTGGCGATCTGCTACCGGTATGGCGCGGAGTCGGGGAGGATCGAGCAGTACCGCATCGGTTGGGCCAGCATGCCCCTCAACCTGCTGACGACGTGGGCGAACAGCCAGCGGGGCGTGGGCTGGGACGAGATCGGCGGAGGCGCGGCCGGCGCTGCGGTGGTGGTGCTGCTGAGCGCACTCCACTCCCGGTTCGTCTGGTGGCCCCTCCATCCGGTCGGTTACGCGCTCTCCTGCACCTTCACGCTCCAATGGCTGTGGTGCCCCCTCTTCCTGGTCTGGCTGTGTAAGACGCTAGTTCTGCGGTATGGGGGCATCCGTCTCTATCGCCGCGGCATCCCGCTCGCGGTCGGCCTGATCCTGGGGGACTACGCGATGACCGCGTTCTGGTCTCTGCTGGGCCTGCTGCTGGGCCACCAGATGTACTCCGCGTTCTGGAACTGACAGATTCCCGCCGTGCAGGCGTCGGGGCGAGGGGTCGCCCGGCGGCCCCGGCGCGAAGCCGCTTCGCTTCGCGCCTGCGGGCCCCTGGCCAGAGGCGCGGCCGGTCTGAGCCAGAATAACTCGACTGCCGGGCCTGGCATCTTCTCTCCCGCTATAACCTGGCAGGAAGTTCACCAAGGAGGATGTCCCTGTGAAGACAGATGCGATGGTGCTGGTCGGCCCCGGGAAAGTGGACGTCACTCAGGTCGAGGTCTCAGGCCCGGGGCCGGGCGAAGTGCTGATCGAGGTGAAGGCCAACGGCATCTGCCGGGCGGACATTGCTCTCTTCACCGGCGAGCTGAACTACGGCTACCCGTTCTTCCACGGCCATGAGCCGGCCGGGGTGGTCTCGGAAGTGGGCTCCGGTGTCGCCGGCCTCGCCCCGGGCGACAGGGTGGCCTGTCTCGGCGCTCCGTCGTATCGCGGGCACTTCGTCACTTATGCCTCCCAGGTCATCAAGCTCGCTGACCAGTCTGCGGACCTGGCCCTCTGGATCGGCGAGCCGCCCGCCTGCGCAGTGAACGGCGCGCAGGGCTCAGGCTCAAAGCTCGGTCAGAAGGTCGCGCTGCTCGGCTGCGGTTACATGGGCCTGTTGGTCATGCAGTGCCTGCCGCGCGAAACATACAGCAGATTCGTGGTCGCCGACCCGGACCCGGCGCGTCTGACCCTCGCTCGATCACTCGGAGCGACCGAGACTTACAGCCCCAAAGAGACCGACCTGCGACACCTGGCCGACCAGATCGGCGGCTTCGATGTCGTGATCGAGGCGTCCGGGGTGAGGGGCACGATCGCATCGGCGACTCAGCTCGTACGCAACGGCGGCACGCTCAACATCTTCGGCTGGCACCCGGGAGAGCAGCCCGTGCCGACCCACGAATGGCACTATAAGGGCCTGAAGGTGCTCAACACTGCGCCCGGGTTCGCAGAGGATTTCAACTCCTGCTTCCGGGCTGCCGTGGCACTGATGGCGACGGGCAGGATCAACCAGAAGCCGCTCATCACCCACCGTTTCCCACTGGCGGAGTGCCAGAAGGCCCTCGAAGTGGCCGCCAGCAAGGCCGATGGCTACATGAAGGGCGTGATCCTGTTCTAGCCCCCCACCGAGAAGACGCAGCGCCGGCCGCGCAGCGGCGGCGCGATGCCAGGCCGGCTTCATGGGTCCCCAACAGGGCCCGGCGGGGCCGCCCTTGGGCAGCCCCGCCGCTCATCTGGGCACCCTTGCCAGGTTGCCTAGCGCAGAGCTATGTCACCGGTGCAGTCTGAGGAGGGAAACACAGGGCCCATGCCTTGGAGCTTGCCAGCCTTGCCCATTGTCCCCCCCGCGTCCAGGATCGCTTCGGCGCTCATCCACATCGCGTGGCCGTCGAGGAAGCCCAGGTTGGAGCCACCGAGGTGGCGCGCGTACGGCTTGCGCAGCGACACGTCGGTGAAATACTTGGTGCTGTTCGCACCACAGCTCTGCGACTCAGAGCAGTTCTCCCAGTCGGCCGGACACCAGATGCACACCAACCTGCAGATATCCGGATAGGCGGTGAGCACCGGCGACCACAAGTCAATGCATCCGCCGGCATCGGCAAACAGTACATACCAGGATGGGTCATCCACCGCGGACGGCTTCAGCTCCAGGCTCTCGTAGCCGGTGTGGCCCATCGCCTGCCCGATGTTCTGGGAAAATGCCCCTGCAGCGCCGCTGGCGAGCTGGCCCTGCACGAGGGTATCGGTGATCGTGCCGCCCCACCCGGCAGGCCAGGCGCTGTTGCACGGGCCCATCCACAGCCCGCCTGTGACCCCCCACTCGCCCTCATGCTGCTTCATGTAGCCTAGCCAGTCCGACACTGGGATCATGAAGCTCGCGCCGCCGCTCTCCACCTTCGCGCTGGGGCAGCGCCACACATCCCGGTTCTTTATGTACTCCTCCAGGATCACCGGCCACCTCAGGTACGGGTTGGCGAGGCGCAGGTTGGAGCAGCTACCTGCATCACAGCCGCACCGGCCGATCCTCTGGCTGAGGTAATCCACTGCGTCAGCCCGGTGCTCGCTCGGCGGGAACTTGTCGTAGTCGGTCAGGTACATCAGCATGGCCATCGTCAAGTTCTTGACGTTCGACAGGCACTGGATCTTGCGCGCCGATTCGCGGGCGCGCGCGAAGACCGGGAACAACATGGCAGCCAGAATCGCAATGATCGCGATCACCACCAACAACTCGATCAGGGTGAACCCTTTGCGCTGTGGTGAAACCATCGTCCACCTCCCTTGTGCCTCCCTGTTCGTTGTTCTCAGGCAGGCAACGCTCGTCTACCACTCCGCCTGCTGGGCCACGTCCTCCCCAGAGGAGGGGCCGCGGCTCATGCGGCGACCATACCACCCATTGTATGCGGGCTCCCTGCCCCTGTCACTGGATATTACCGCGGTCATCCTGTATATTACTGATACTGAGGTAGGTGCTGAATGAGCTCCCCGGGTGCTGAGTTCCTCGACCTCTTCACGCACAAGGTCGGCACGGAGGCGAGGTTCGACTACCCGCTTCACGTGCGGGTGCTGGAGAAGGGCGACCCAGCTCCGCTGGATATGGACGTCCACCAGGGGTTAGAGGTGAACCTGGTCCTGGAGGGACGGTTCGAGCGGTACCTCGAGGACATGGCCATGGTGGCCGATCCTGGCGACGTCTCCCTGGTGGGCCCCTGGGAGCCTCACGCTTGGCGGGTGGTTGTTCCTGGCACTACCGCCGTGGCCGTCATCTTCCTCGCCGAGGTTGTCGGTGAGGACAGCCTCGGAGATGTGCCGTGGCTGGGCATGTTCACGGTGCTGCCGAGCCAGAGACCGCGGGTCGCAGACCCAGTGCTGCGTGAGAAGATCCTCGACATAGGCAGAGAGATCCTCGAGGAGGGCAAGGAGCGGCGCGCAGGGTGGGCAATCGCGGTGCGCCTGTGCCTGCTGCGTCTGCTGTTCGCGTTGAGCCGGGACTGGAGGCCACCGCAGGTCCGGCGGGCGCAGTTGCGGGCCTCGGGCGCCGCATTCCATCGCCTCAAGCCCGCGGTGGATTCGGTCCACTCCGACCCGCTCCGCCGCATGACCCAAGAGGAGGCAGCGGCGGCCTGCGGGCTCCATCCGTCGCAGTTCGGCCGGCTCTTCCGAGACACGATGGGCATGACCTTCGGCAAGTTCCGGCTGCGCGTCCGCATCGCCGTCGTCGCACACAGGCTGCTGTCCACCGGCAAGTCCATTGAGGCCCTCGCCGCGGAAACCGGCTTCGCCGATGGCAGCCATCTGCATCACACCTTCCTCAAGTACTACGGCTGCACGCCTGGGCAGTTCCGAGAGATGCGGCGGTAACCCCATCCGGCGCCTTGTAGCCGCTCCCCCGCGGCCGCCGCTGTTACCTCCCTGTCCCTGACCGCCCCCAACCTGTTGCCGGTGGGCCGCCTTGGCGAGGAGCGCGGTCGGCCGGTATCGTAACAAGCACTTGCTTTGACGCCAGATGGGCCCAGCGCGTTGGAGCCCGCTCGGACGAAAGGAGACACAGAAGTGAGCAATGTGAGTCCGATCTTCAGGCCCCCGAAGAGCCGCCGGCTGGTCTCAGCCTGGGCGCTCCGCGAGCACGCCGACCATGCCCTACAGGTGGCCACGGAGTTCAGCGACATCCTCGACCAAGTCATCTTCATGTGCGACCACGCGCAGGCCGACGGGTCTCTGCCGACGAACTGGCCCGCCGCGCAGCGTAGAGAGTTGACGGCGAAGCTCAACGCGCTTGGTGTGAGCACTCTCAACGACTACAGCGGCCTCAGAGCAACCTGGGCCGAGCTGGTTAGGGCCCCCCGATCCATCGAGGCGCTGGTGGACAACATGGCGCAGGAGTGCGAGTACACAGGTGCCGACGGCGTGGACCTCGATTTCGAGCAGCTTCCCCCGCAGGAGCGCTTCGCCTACGGCGAGTTTGCCAGGAAGCTGTCGGAGGCACTGCACGGGCGGCGGAAGATGCTGAGCATCTGCACCGGTTCTCCCTCGCGGTCCGGGGCCCGTGACTCTGGGCTGCCGTTCCTCGACACCTCGTTCCTGGCGCAGTACGTAGACCACATCCGGCCCATGAACTACGACTTCTTCTACCCGTCCTCGCCCGTGCTCGGGCCAACCTCGACTGCGCCGTGGGCGCGGGAGCGAATGCAGTGCCTCAGCGCGCAGGCCCCCAGGCACAAGATCATCATGGGGCTGCCGACCTACTCCGTGGACTGGGATGTGACCGAACCCGAGAACTCACGGCAGATCTACGACTGGCAGTGGCTGGCCGAGCGGGAGAAGGAGTCGGAGATCGGGCGCGCCTGGCTGTCTCACTGGGACGTCGGTCTGATGCGCTACCGGGACGCGCAGGCAAACATCCATCTCGTGTACGTTACTGACGCGCGGAGCACGCAGAGCCACCTCGAGACGGCCGACGCGCTCGATCTCGGAGGCGTGTGCTTCTGGGTCCTGATGGGAGAAGATCCCGCGATCTGGGAGTGCGTTAGACGGTATTTCGGAAGGAGATGATGCCCCAGGCTCCGAGCATCCACCAAGGCCACGTGACGCCATCTCGGACCCGTCCATGAAGAGAGACGCGCCCTGGTGCGTGTGCTCGTCGGCAAGATCGAACTTGGCCCCGACGCCGCAGAGATCCGTATCGGCCTCTGCCGGTCGCCGGTCAAGTATGTCAGTCTACTGGTAGCGGGGGCAGGGCCCGCGGGGGGCTGCGAATGGCGGGGCAGGTCTCAAGCCCCCCGCATCACTGCAACCCCCGACAGGGAAGACGGATGACTCAGAGACAGAGACTGCTCACCGTGTTGTCGGGCGGGATCCCGGATTGCGTTCCGGTCTGCCCGGACTTCTCGAACATGATCCCGGCGAAGCTCACCGGCAAGCCGTTCTGGGACATCTACCTCTACCACGATCCGCCGCTGTGGCAGGCCTACCTCGAGGCGGCGAAGCTCTTCGACATAGACGCGCTCTGGGACGCCTACTACATGCTCCCCTCACTCGATCCCTACGAGGGGCCGCCGTGGGAGCAGCAGATCGTGCTGCGCACCCCGGACCGGCTGGTGGTGCAAGAGTGCTACCGCGAGAGCGGCAAGCGCGTCTGGTCGGACCGAGTGGATGTCTATTACCGCGCGAATCCCCCCACACACGGGTTGCGGCCCGAGAAGGTGGGACTCCCGCCCACGCCGGAGCGGTGGGAGCCGGTAGAGGGAGTGAAGCCCGATCAGTTCGGCCTGGAGGCGTTCCGGCAGGCGAAGGAACTGCTCGGCGACCGGGGTGTCATTGGCGTCTCCTGTGGCGGGAGCTGCGCCCTGAACAGCGAGGAGGAGATCTACCGCTACTACGACAACCCCGACCGGCACGAAGAGTGGGCACAGGAGCGCATCGAGCACGCCGAGCGGCGCTTCCACCAGCTCATGGCGCTCCCGGTGAGGCTGGACTTCCTCTCCGTCGGCGGCTCGGGCACGTTGATCTTCCAGACGGTCGAGATCTTCCGGCAGCTTGCCTTCCCGGCGGTGAAGCGCGTGATCGAGCTGGCGACGGCGGCCGGGCTGCCGACACACGTGCACTCCTGTGGTCCGGAGAAGGAGCTGGTCAGGATCTTCGCTGAGGAAACGAACCTGACGGTGATTGACCCGCTCGAGCGGCCGCCGATGGGCAACTGCAACCTGGCGGAGATCAAGCGTCTCTACGGCGACAAGCTCGTCCTGAAGGGCAATCTGCACACCACGGACGTAATGCTGCGCGGGTCGGTGGACGACGTGAGGCGGGCGAGCACACAAGCGATTGACGATGCCGGGGCGGACGGCCGGTTCATCCTCTCCACTGGTGACCAGTGCGGCCGCGATACGCCCCACGACAACATCCGCGCCATGGTCGAGGCGGCGAGGACATACGGCCGTTACTGAGGAGGGCTCCAGTCGCATGGTTCCAGCACGTAAGCGGCAAGACCACCGCACGCCGGTGCCTCGGGCTGAGCTACCACCGCGGCAGAGCGCGGACAGCCGGCCGACGGCGCGGATCGCAGTGCGCATCAGCCGCGGCACGGTCACGCTTGACGGCGCCGGCAGCCGACCGAGCGACCGCCAGCCCGCGCCCATCGTAGCCTACCGTTGGAGCGCACGTAGGAGCAACCCTGGCAGGCTCAGAGGCCTGCGCTCAGGCGGCGTGGCGGAGCGGAGTTGCGTGACCCTGACGGCCCCGCGGGCCGACGGCGAGTACTACGTCTCCCTGGAGGTCGTGGACCGGCAAGGCCGGGCCGATCGGGCCACGGCCTACTTCGTGGTGCGAGAAGGCAGACCCCGCCTGCCCAACCTGAGCAGTGAGAACCCGGCGTGGGTGGAGAAGGCCGTGGTCTATGGGGTGGTCCCCCACAACTTCGGGCCCCGCGGCTTCCAGAGCGTGGTCGAGCGACTCGACTACCTTCGTGACCTGGGTGTCAACACTCTCTGGCTCTCGCCCTGCACCGCGACTCCTGGCGAGGGACACGGGTACGCGGTCAGCGACTACTTCGACGTGCGCCGCGACTACGGCACGAGACGCGAGTTCAAGGGCCTGATCAGAGCGGCTCACGCAAGAGGCCTCCGGGTGCTGATGGACTTCGTTCCTAACCATTCCTCAGTGCACCACCCCTATATGCAGGATGCGCTGGCACGCGGCAGGGCCTCACCGTACCATGGTTTCTACGAGTGGGATCGGAAGGGCGGGGGCCACCAGTACTACTTCCATTGGCGGCACCTGCCCAATCTGAACTATAGCAACCCCCAGGTCCGCCGCTGGATGCTGGAGGCCTTCTCGTACTGGGTGCGGGAGTGCGATGTGGACGGGTTCCGGGTGGATGTGGCCTGGGGAGTGAAGCTTCGCCGGCCGAGCTTCTGGCCCGCGTGGCGGCGCGAGCTGAAGCGGATCAAGCCCGATCTGCTTCTGCTCGCCGAGGCGACGGCGCGGGACCCCCACTACTTCACCCGCGGCTTCGATGCCGCCTATGACTGGACCGACGAGCCAGGCAAGTGGTCCTGGGAGCATGTCTTCGAGGACCCCGACCAGATCGTCTCGCGACTGCGCTCGGCGCTCACCAACGCGGGACGAGGGTTTCACAGAGACGCCCTGATCTTCCGGTTCCTCAACAACAATGACACCGGCCGACGCTTCCTCAGCCGCTACGGCCTGGAGATGGAGAGGGTGGCCGCGGCCATGCTGCTCTCGCTGCCGGGCCTGCCTTGCATCTACACCGGCCAGGAGGTCGGCGCGGAGTTCGAGCCCTACAAGACCCCCGGCCCCATCTCCTGGGAGAACAGGCATGGCCTGCGAGACTACTACCGCCGGCTGATCGCCCTACGCGGCGAGCATCCCAGCCTCCGGTCGAGGGACTGGGAGCTGATGGAGGTGCGATCTGCTGAGCAGGTGCTTGCCTATTGCCGCTACGGCGGCCGCGGGCCCGCTCCGATGCTCGTCGTCCTGAACTTCTCGCCCAGGCTGGCCCGTGCGGATATCAGGATACCGCGCGCCTCCTGCTGGCAGAGCACCGGTGGCATGGCTCGCGATCTGCTGACTGGGACCCGGGTCGCACTGAGGGCCTCAGGGCGTGGTCTAACACGGGTCACGCTGCCGCGCCTCAGCGCCAGGTTCCTGTCTGGCGCCCACAGTTCATGCGGCGGTTGACGCCGGCCCTGGGCGACCCTATACTCCTATGCCGAGCGGGGGACAGGAGCAGGCTCCTGCCCAAGGGGGTCATGGAAGGAAGAAGTTGATGAAGAGGCTATCTCTGCCGATGGTGTTCGCATCGGCGGCCTGGCTGGCGAGCTTCGCCTGGGGCGCGTCGCCGCCCGTCTCGGCGGCGGCCAAGCCGAGACCACCGAAACGGGCCGCCGCCCCCGAGTTGCGCGGCATCATCCGCGTCTCCGGCGCGTGGGCGCTCTACCCCATGATGGTGCGCTGGGCCGAGGAGTTCCAGAAGACCCATAGGGGCGTCCGCATTGACGTCTCGGCCGGCGGCGCGGGGAAGGGCGCGACCGACGCTCTCGGTGGCCTGGTGGACATCGGCATGATCTCCCGCGATGTCCGTCCCGAGGAGGTCCAGAAGGGCGGATCCTGGGTTCCTGTGGTGAAGGACGCGGTGCTCCCGGTCGCCAACGCCGCCAACCCGGTCGCCAGGGAGCTGAGAACGCGCGGAGTGACGCGCAGGGTCTTCTCTGCGCTGTGGATCGAGGGTAAGGAGCTGACCTGGGGGCAGGTGGCCGGTAAGCCCCAGACCAGGGACAAAGTGCGGGTCTACACGCGTTCCGATGCCTGCGGAGCAGCAGATACCTGGGCCAAGTACCTGGGGAAACTGCAGGAGGACCTGCGAGGGGTCGCGGTGTACGGCGATCCGGGGTTGGCCGAGGCTGTGAAGAGAGACCGCTTCGGCATCGGCTACAACAACCTGAACTACGCCTACGACGCGAAGACCGGCAAGCCTGTCGCCGGGCTGATGATCGTCCCGATAGACATCAACGGTGACGGCCGCGTCACGAAGGAGGAGAACCTCTACGCCACCCGGAGCGATGCCAGACGGGCGATCGCCACTGGCGCCTATCCTTCGCCCCCGGCCCGCGATCTGAACCTCCTCACCAAGGGCAAGCCCAAGGGCCTGACCCGCGACTTCCTGCGGTGGATACTCCGTGACGGGCAGCGGTTCGTTGACCAGGCGGGCTACGTCGAGCTCCCGAAGCAGAAGCTTGCCGCTGCCGTCAAGCAGGTCGGCTAGGGCCGCCCCGACGCGGTCCGCGCGAGCATGTTCAGGCGTTTCAAGGACCGACTTGCGGGGCTGGTGATGGCCGCGGCCGCGGTCACGTGTGTCGCGCTGGCCTGCGGCATCGCACTCGCCCTGGTGGTCAAGTCGCTCCCTGTCCTCACCGCCGATTCGATCGGGCATCTTCTGTTCTCCTCGTCGTGGCGGCCGTCGCGGGGCGAGTTCGGCTTCTACCCCTTCCTCATCGGGACTCTGTGGGTCAGCGGCCTGGCGATGGCAGTGAGCATCCCGATCAGCCTGCTCGCCGCCCTCTATCTGGCCGAGTACGCGCGGGCCCGTCTCAGGTTCGTCGCGAAGCCCGTGCTGGATCTCCTGGCGGCCATGCCCTCTGTCGTTATCGGCCTCTGGGGAGTGCTGGCGCTGGTTCCCCTGGTGCAGAAGATCGGCGCGCGCGTGGGGTCTCCGACCACTGGTTACTGCGTGCTCGCTGGCGGGATCGTGCTCGCCATCATGGTCTTTCCTTTCATCATCGCGGTGACACAGGAGGTGCTGCGCAAGGTTCCCCAGGAGGGGCGGGAGGCCTCCTTCGCGCTGGGCGCCACCAAGTGGCAGACGACGAAGCACGTCGTCCTGAGGGCGGCCTATCCCGGCGTGCTCGCGGCCATCGTGTTGGGCTTCTCCCGCGCCTTCGGCGAGACCATGGCGGTGCTGATGGTGGTCGGCAACGTGCCGATCGTCCCGCGGTCGCTGCTCGATCCGGCCTACCCGCTGCCCGCGCTGATCGCGAACAACTACGGGGAGATGATGAGCATCCCGCGCTATGATGCGGCGCTGATGCTGGCCGCCCTGATCCTGCTGGCGGTGGTCCTGGTGTTCAACCTCGCGGCCGTCGCGGTGCTCCGCGGGCTGGAGAGGAGGCTCGCCTAAGTGGAGCCGAAGCGCCTCGAGGAGAGCATCTTCAAGGCCCTCATGCTTCTCTCGGCCGTCATAGTGACTGCGAGCCTCGGCGCGGTGCTGGTGGTGGTGCTCGTCCGCGGCCTTCCGGCGCTGAGCTTGAGCATGATCACCCAGGTGCCGAAGGGTGGGTACTACCTGGGCGGCGAGGGCGGCGTGCTGAACGCGATTACCGGGTCGCTGTGCCTGGCCGGGGGGGCCACGCTGGCTGCTTTCCTCCTCAGCCTGCCGCTCGTCCTCTACCAGCAGAGAGAGTTCGGCGGAGGCACGGCGCTGGCCGGGCTGACGCGGCTGTCGCTCGATGTGATGTGGGGGATCCCTTCTATCGTCTACGGCGCGTTCGGGTTCGTGCTCATGCTCTACCTGGGGCTGCGCGCTTCTCTGCTGGGAGGGATGATCGCGCTTACTCTGGTCGAGCTGCCGATCATGGCGCGCGCGATGCACGAAGTGGTGAAGATGGTGCCGGCGGAGCTGAAGGAGGCGTCCTACGCCTTGGGCGCGACCCGTCTCGAAACCGCCTCCAAAGTGGTCTGGCGTTATGCCCTCCCCGGCATTCTCACCGCGGTCTTGCTCGCCTTTGGGCGGGGCATCGGTGACGCCGCCTCCGTGCTGTTCACCGCGGGGTTCACCGACCGGCTTCCCTCCTCTCTCACGGAGCCGGTTGCTTCCCTATCCCTGGCCGTGTTCTTCCAGATCGGCACGCCGTTTCCGGAGGTCCAGCAGAGAGCCTACGCCTCGGCGGTGATCCTGCTGGCTATCGTGCTGGTGCTGAGCCTGGGCATGAGGCTGCTGAGCAGGAAGTCTGACTAGCAACATTGTATTGCACCCCAGGATATCCGATGTCGCACATCAGCATTCGCGACCTGAGCGTATCCTACGACGGACACCTTGCACTGAAGGGGATCTCGGTAGATATCCCGGACGGGCAGGTCACTGCCATCATCGGCCCGTCCGGCTGCGGCAAGACCACGCTGCTCCGCTGCTGCAACCGGCTGATTGACCTGACAGAAGGAGCGCAGGTATCGGGGTCCGTGCTGATAGACGGAGTGAACATCCTGGACCCCTCTGTGGACATCATCCAGTTGCGCAAGAAGACTGGCTACCTCGCCCAGCGGCCGTATCCTCTCCCGATGTCCGTCTACGACAATGTCGCCTATGGGCCGCGCATTCACGGCACCAAGAGTCGGCGCGACCTCGACTCCATCGTCGAGCGCTGCCTGAAGGCGACCAGCCTATGGGAAGAGGTGAGAGGACGGCTCCACCGGCCGGCTGGGAAGCTCTCGGTAGGGCAGCAGCAGCGCCTCTGCCTGGCCCGCGCCCTGGCGGTCGAGCCGGAGGTGCTGTTGGGAGACGAGCCCACTTCGGCCCTCGACCCGGTGTCGGCCCAGCAGGTTGAGAAGAAGCTGGTCGAGCTGAAGGGCGACTACACCATCGTGCTGGTGACCCACATCCTGCGTCAGGCCAAGCGGCTCGCCGACTACCTGATCTTCCTCTACCTGGGGGAGCTGGTCGAGCACGGCCCGGCCGCCCATATCTTCTCTAGCCCGCGCGATCAGAAGACCCGGGCCTACCTTGGTGGCGAGATCAGTTGAACAGCATCAGGGTCGCCCGCGCGTTAGCTCGGCATGGTTCTGGCCGCGCGCATTCGTCGGAATCCCAGGGCCTTACGAGCGGGGGGCGCGTGGTGGTGAAGGGACTCTCGATGAACGATCCCTTTGGCTTGCCGTGTGACGCAAGTGGTGTTGATCCATGAACAGGCGTGAGTTCTTGTTGGCCTCCGCAGGCCTCGGTGCGAGTCTCTTGGCCGGGTGCGGGCTGCCATTCCTCTCCCGCAGGAAGCGGCACAACATCGTCCTCATCGTATGTGACACCCTCCGCGCGGATCATGTCGGATGCTGCGGCTCTCGGCTGAGGCTGACGCCGCGCATGGACGAGCTCGCCCGGCGGGGAGCAGCCGCGCTGGACGTGACGAGCTCTGCTCCGCTTACCGGCGCGGCCGTCGCCAGCCTCATGACGGGCCTCTACCAGACACACCACTGGGTGGTGAGCCATGTGGGCCGCCTTCCGGAAGGCATGAGGACCCTGGCTGAAGTGTGCAGGAGCGCGGACTATGATACCGCCGCCTTCGTCGGCAATCCAGTGCTGAAGCCCGAGCATCTCCGCGGCATCGAGAGAGGTTTCAGCCACTACGATGCGGTGATGCCGAGCGTCGAGCGGAACCGACCCGCCTCGGTCTACCGCGATGCAGAGGAGACGACGAAGGCGGTGCTGCGGTGGCTGGGGGAAAGGAAGCAAGGGCCCTTCCTCCTCTGGATCCACTACATGGAGCCGCACGGCCCCTATGAGGTGCATGATCTGTCGAAGCTCGCGCCTCTGCGGAGTGCAGTGCGCGTCGCCTCAGACCCGGCCGCGCTGCCTGTTCTCCAGGACAACTACGGCCCCGGCGGGATTCCTGCCTACCAGGTCCTGGGCGAGGAACGAGATCCCGTGGAATACCGTGCCCGGTATGCGGCCCGGGTGGAGGTGGTGGACTCCCATCTCGGACAGGTGCTCGCCGAGCTTGACCGGTCGGGCCTGACGGAGCAGTCAGTGGTCGCGGTGACGGCCGATCATGGCGAGCTGATGGGAGAGCACCGCTACTACTTCCAGCACGGGGTCACCTTGCTGCAGCCCGTGCTTCACATCCCACTGGTCATCGCCGCCCCGGGCATGCAGGGCGGTCAGCGCGTTCGCGCACCTGCAAGCAATGTTGACATCATGCCGACGCTGCTGCAGTTGGCGGGCCTGAGCCGACTCTCGCCAGAGACCGACGGGCAGAGCCTGGCTGGCCTGCTGCATGGCGAGCCGGAAGGCCCCGCACGCGCCGTCTACGCCTTGTCGGAAAGGGACCGGGAGTGGTGCATCAAAGCAGGGAAGCGCAAGCTCACGCTCAGCCAGGGCTCTCCCACCGGTCGAGAGGGCCTGTTCGATCTGGAGACTGACCCCGGGGAAGAACACGACCTCTCGTATGAGAATCCTTCGGTCGCGGGGAAGCTGAGGAAGACACTGCAGGGCTTCATGGCCACGGACCCCGATGTGCTCAGCCGTCCAGAGACGGCGGCCCCACCCATGACCGAGGAGGAGAGGCAGCGGCTGAAGTCGCTGGGCTACCTGAGGTGACCCGGCGCTTCGGCCGGGCCCTGTTCGACAGCCCAGCGCCGGCTGTGCAGCAACGGCGCAGCCTTACAGATTCTCTTGTATTACGGTGACAACCGTAATACAAGAGAATCTCCTGCAGAAGCGTCACGCTCTGCGCTGAGGAGTTTCTTGCATTATGGCTCGTATCACTGTAATGCAAGAAACTCCATAGGCTTGCTGCTGTCAGTGGTCGCAGTAGCAGGAGCAAGCTCCTGCTGAACGGGGTGCGGCGTCTGCCGTCGGCCGGGCGGGTGTCAGTCCAGGTAGCCAAGGGCCCTGATCTTGCGGCGGACCTCCTCGGGGAGCTTACCCGGCACGGGTCCGGCGGGATTGCTCCCTGGCGCTTTCACCACTGCGTGGGGTGTGATGAACTCGGCCAGCGACAGATGCTGGGCATCCCCGAATCGCTGTAACGCGGTGCTCATCTTCCCGGCCACCTCCAGGCTGCGGCGCTCTTCCGCAGCCGCCTTCGGCCGGAACCTGCCGATCACGTTCCGCAGTTCGCCGGGGTCGGTGCGCAAGTCATAGAGCGCTTTGAGCTCGCCGCCGCGGTAGAGGATCAGGGACCAGTCCAGGTTCCTCACCAGGTAGCTCTGCCAGGCGTCAACAGAACGCGCAAAGGCATAGTCGTGCACCTTGGTTCGCTCTCCGCTCAGGAGCGGGAGCACCGAGAGCCCTTGGATGCTCTCGCGCGGATAGGGGACCTGGAAGAGATCGAGGATCGTGGGGAGCAGGTCAACCGTCCCGGTGAGCGCTCCCACTTCTCCCACCAACCCGCCGTTCGGCGGGCCGGGGAACCGGATCAGGAGGGGGATGTGCACGAACTCGCCGTAGACCGCACGCGAATGCCAGATATAGCCGTGTTCGCCAAAGGCCTCGCCGTGGTCAGAGGTGACTACCAGGATGGTGTTGTCGAGGAGGTCACGCTCGCGGAGCGCCTTCACGACCTCGCCGATGCCCCAGTCCGCCCAACGCAGATTCGCGTCATACAGGTCAACTGAAGGCTCGTGGGGGAGGTGCATCATCGCGACTCTGTGCTGGTCTGGCCTCACCTCGGGGAACTCGAACTGCCCTCGACGGACACTCGCGCTTCCCTTCCCGGCGAAGAACTGCTTCACCGCGTCGGGGGCGTTGTAGGGATCGTGAGGCGGGAGGAAATGGAGATAGGCGAAGAAGCGGGTCGTCCGCTGGCCGGCCAGCCACTTGCCGAACACCTCGGTAAGGCCTTCGGGCGTCATCCATGCATCATCCGGCAGTGTGATGCGCTCCTGCTTGGCGCTGCCTCTGGCGGACGGGTCCACGAAGACCTGCTCGAAATCAGCCCCGATCCCGTCCGCGGGCGAGGCGACCGGGTTAGAACTGAAGAACGCCGTGCGAAACCCCGCAGGCCGCAATGCCTTCGCGATCGTGAGGCGACCCTCATCCACGCGGTCGGGTGACACCTCGCGCGTGGGCGCGCCTGTAGGGCGGGGAGGCCGAGCCCCCTTCGCCGAGTAAGCGCCGGCCGGGAAGGCTCGATCCCCGCCGCGCAGGCCGGCATCGTGGCTGCCCCTCGGCGCCGCAGCCGCCACCGGGAAGTAGAGGCCCGTGAACAGCGAAGCCGTGGAGTACTTGGTTGATGGGCAAGGCGTGAAGTGGTTGCGGAAGAGCACTGACTCCTTGGCCAGTTGGTCCAGGTTCGGGGTGGTGTCGAGGGAGTAGCCATAGCAGCCCACGTGGTCGGCCCTGGCCGCGTCGAGCACGCAGATGACGACGTTGGCGGACCGCGCGCCCGACCGCAGTTCGCTCAGCGCGGCCCTTCCGACGGTCAGGGTCTTCACCTGGGAAGACCCTGACCGGCCGCCGCCCGCTTGCCGCCCTCTGCACCCTGCAAGCAGAAGCGGAACGAGCAGGAGCGTGACTCGCAGGGCTCGTCCCAGACCACCTACGGCTGCGGCGTTGCTTCGCAGCCGCCGCGCAGAAGGTGCAATCACCATTGCTCCGGCCAGACCTCCCGCCCCCTGCTGCCGCGTCGCCCGCCATACCCTTGGCGAAGGCGGGCTCCACACCCCATGGTATCTCGTTTCGACTCGACGGCCCTGAAACCTGCGAGGAGAAGCTCCCATCCCTCACGAACGCAGGATCGGAAGCCGGCGCTGCGAGGCCCGCCGCGGCGCGCCTCACAGCGTCCGCAGGAGAGGCGAGTATGACCCAGCAGCAGGATGGCTTCGCCCCATACGATCCGACCTGGGAGTCGCTCAGCACCGCGGGGCTACGAAACAGCCGGCCGGCACCGGGACGTGTGCGCGGGCGCATTTCACGCCGGCGCACAGTGCGGGGAGCAGGCTTGGCGCTATGAAATGCGCTGCAGTGCCTTTCACACAAGTGCATGTGGACGACGCGTTCTGGGCTCCCCGGATGAGGGCGAACCGGGAGCAAACCATTCCGAACGTCTACCGACAGCTCAAGGACACGGGCCGGATAGACGCGTTCCGGCTGGACTGGAAGCCCGGGATGAGCCCGACACCTCACATCTTCTGGGATTCCGATGTGGCCAAGTGGGTGGAAGGGGCGAGCTACGACCTGGCGATCAACCCCGACCCCGAACTGGAGCGGCTCCTGGGCGAGGTGACCGCGCTCATCGCGTCGGCCCAGCAGCCCGACGGCTACCTGAACGTCCACTTCACGGTGGTGGCGCCGGAGAAGCGCTGGACCAACCTCCGGGACTGGCACGAGCTGTACTGCGCGGGACACCTGCTGGAGGCGGCGGTGGCCCACTATTCAGTCACAGGGAAGCGTGCGCTGCTCGATGCGATGATCCGGTACGTCGCGCACATTGGCTCCGTCTTTGGGCGGGAGCCGGGGAAGAAGCGCGGCTACCCGGGACACGAGGAGATTGAGCTGGCGCTCGTCAAGCTCTACCGCCTGACGGGAGAGAGGGGGTATCTGGACCTCGGCAGGTACTTCATTGACGAGCGCGGGCAAGAGCCGAGCTACTTCGATATGGAGGTGGCTCGCCGCGGCGAGCGAGGCGAGTCTGACTGGCCCGTTTCCCCGCTTGAGTATTACCAGGCCCACAAGCCGCTGCGGCAGCAGACCGAGGCGGTGGGACACGCGGTGCGAGCGATGTACCTCTACAGCGGCGCCGCGGATGTGGCGCGAGAGACCGAGGATGCGGAGCTGCACGCGGTCTGCGAGCGCCTATGGCAGAGTGTCGCGCTGCGGCGGCTCTACATTACCGGCGGCATCGGTTCGGCGAGCGAGGGCGAGCGGTTCACCGCCGACTATGACCTGCCCAATGAGAGCGCCTATGCGGAGACATGTGCCGCGATCGGGCTGGTGTTCTTCGCGCATCGAATGCTCCAGTCCAGCGGCGGCCGCGCAGCAACGGCGCACGGCTTGGAGTGCGACAGTCGTTACGCGGATGTGATGGAGCGTGCGCTCTACAACGGAGTGCTCAGCGGCGTCTCCCTCGATGGGACGCACTTCTTCTACGTCAACCCCCTGGCCAGCCGCGGCGACCACCACCGCCAGCCGTGGTTCGACTGCGCCTGCTGCCCGACCAACATCATGCGTCTGTTGCCCACGATCGGGGGCTATGTCTACTCGACGAGCGACAACTCTGTCGCCGTTCATCTCTACATGCAGAGCGAGGCGAAGCTCGCCCTGCGCTCCGGCGCGCAGGTCACGCTGCGACAGGAAACCAGGTATCCCTGGGAGGGCGATGTACGGCTCACCGTGCACCCCCAGTCGAGCCTGAGCTTCACGCTGGGGCTACGCATCCCGGGATGGTGCCGGTCGTACAGCTTGGCGGTTAACGGCGCCCCGTTGGAGGCTCGCGTGGAGCGCGGCTATGCCTGCCTGAGCCGCCACTGGGAGCCGGGGGACACCGTTGATCTGAACCTTGATATGCCAGTCGAGAAGATGGAGGCGCACCCGGAGGTGCTGCACGACTTCGGCCGGGTGGCGCTTCAGCGCGGGCCGATCGTCTACTGCCTGGAGGACGTGGATCACGATATAGACGTTCGCGAGATCGCGATCCGCCCGGACGCGGTGCTCACGCCCAGATTCGACCCGACGATCCTCGGCGGCGTAGTGGTGTTGGAGGGTGTGGGGCTGACAGGCACGCGGGACCGGTGGACGAACGCTCTGTACCTCCCCCGGGGAGGTCAGCGGCGTAAGACCAGGCTGCGCGCGATCCCCTACTACGCCTGGGACAACCGAGCCGCCGGCGCGATGACGGTCTGGGTCCCACGAGCCGCGGGGCTGATCTGAAGCGCAGGTCGCGGCCCTTCGGCAGGCTCAGGGGCAGAGGGGCAGGCCAATGCTATTCTGCGAAGCAGCGCTCCGTCGCCATAGCCCGGCGGCGGCTGCGCAGCAACGCCGCAGCCTCTATGGCGCCTCGGCGACTTCGCTATGTAGCACGAGTGCCCGGTGCAGGAACACGCACATCTGGTCTCGAGTCACGACCTCCCGCGGGCGGAAGGTCGGCGGGTCCCCCGGGTAGCCCTGCGTGATCCCTGCTTGCTTGATCGCTGCGATGGCGGCAGCGGCCCAGTAGTCAACCGGCACGTCGGCGAAGGGTGCAGCTTCCGGATCGGGGAGTGGCAGCTTCGCGGCCCGCGCCAGGAACACCGCCATCTGGTCGCGGGTGACTGCGACCTGTGGGCGGTAGGTCGGGAGGCCGCCCGCCGCGTCTGGATACCCGCCCACAATCCCCGCGGCATAGAGCGCCTCTATGTGCCGGTAAGCCCAGCTATCGGCCGCGACATCGGCGAAGCTCGGCGTCGCCGAGTCCAGTGGCGTCATCAGATAGGCACGGCACAGGAAGACCGCCATCTGCCCTCGAGTGACTGCGTCCCTGGGCCGGAAGATCGGCGGGTCCAGCGAGTAGCCCGATACCACGCCGAGCCATCGCATCTCGCCGATCTCGGCCTCGGCCCAATAGCCTTCCGGCACGTCGTCGAAACCCATGAGCACGGGGCCTCCGTCAGGAGGCAGCGCGCCGGCCTGGGCCTGGGGGCCGCCGGGGGTCGCCCGCCTACCGCGGGGCAGACCAACTACGGTTTGCCCCTGCGGGCTCCGGAGATAGCCGGAACCAGTTGTGTGGACCCAGTAGCCCGACCACGGGTCAAGGCGATCGGATAGGTCGTAGGCCGCCTTGGCCGTGTTCCAGCTCCAGGGCCCGCTGTCCACCGGCGGACGCTGGCACTCACCCCAGAGGCAGCCCTGGCTCGGGCCGCCGACGGTGTACCACGCGCCTGCGTTCAGCCACAGGTCCAGCCTGAGGGGCAGGCCGGTGGCTTCAAGGGAGCAGATCGCCGAGGTCCCGACGAAGTACCCATAGCCCGGGTTGAGCAGATCGTCCACCGTCCCATACGTATAGGCCTGAGTATCGTAGGGCCACCACGCCACCTCTCCCGTCTCCGGATGCGGCACCACGGCGGCCGGATCGGAGATGATCTCCCGGAGCGTCCAGCGGCCATCCGAGCGGTTCGGATTCCTGACCGGAATGGAGAACTGGACCACACCGACCGGGAGCTGGGTGCTCGTAGTTATCTGGTAAGGGCTTACTATCTCGTCAAAGGATCCACTGGCCGATGCCCCCTCCGAGCAAGTCACAGTGATAGTGAGAGCGTATTGCTGCGCCGCGTCTCCTGTGTTGGCGGGGGCGCGCCATGTCGGGGTCTGCACGTCGGGGTGATCGAAAGCCCCCGCGGGGCTGCTCCAGTGATAGGCAAGGGCGTGGCCCAGTGCGTCCTGGGCGGCCACGGTGCAGCTCACCGCCCCTGCGGAGTCCACCGGGTTGGGCGTGCCGGAGGGGCCGGAGGTAAGGATCACGCCGTCTGCGGCCGACCTCACCGCTTGCTGATAGGAGCCGTTCGCCGATCTGCCCTGTGAGCAGGTGACCGTTACGGTCAGCACGCACTGCTGGGTGGAAGCGCTGGCGTTCGGAGGGGCATGCCAGACCGGGTTCTGGACGTCGGGGTGGTCGAAGGAGCCGGCGGAGCAGCCCCAGTGGTAGGTGAGGGCGTGCCCCAGCGCGTCTTCCGCCGCCACGCTACAGCTCACCGTGCCTGCGGAGTCCACCGGGTTCGGCGTCCCCGCCGGGCCGGCCGTGATGGTCACGCTGTCGGGAACCGGTTCCACGCCCTGCTGGTAGGACCCGCTGTCCGACTTGCCCTGAGAGCAAGTCACCGTCACACTGACCGGGTAGTACTGGGTGGATCCGGTAGTGTTCTGGGGAGCGTGCCAGATCGGCTGCCGGGCATAGGGGTTCTCGAACGGCCCGCCCGGGCTGGTCCACTGGTAGGAGAGGGGATGGCCCAGGCTGTCCTGCGCGGCCACCGTGCAGCTGACCATGCCGCCCGAGGGGACGGGGTTCGGGTACCCCGCCGGCCCCGCGTAGATGGCCACGGTGTCTGGCACCGATTTCACACCCTGAGGATAGGACCCGAGCGCGGAGTGCCCGTGAGTGCAGTAGGCCTTCACGGTCAGGGTGTAGTACTGGGCCGAGCCGGTCGTGTTGGGAGGAGCGTGCCACACCGCGTTCTGGAGATCAGGATTCTCGAATGAGCCAGCCGGGGCGGTCCAATAGTAGGAGACCGGGTGACCAAGGCTGTCGCTCGCTGCCGCGCTGCACTGCACCTTGCCGCCAGACTCTGTCGGGTTGGCCACACCCGAGGGGCCGGAGGTGATGGTGACCACATCGCTCGGCGGAGCTACCCCCTGCTGGTAGGAGACGAGCACCGACTTGCCCCCAGAGCAGCTCACCGTCGCTGTCAGCGTGTAGTACTGGACGGAACCAGTCGGATTGGCAGGAGCATGCCAGACTGCATTCTGCACCCTCGCACTATCGAAGTAGCCCACCGGGGAGGACCAGAAGTACGAGAAGGTGTGGTGGAGGCTATCCTGCGCGCTCACCGTGCAGTGCACCACACCGTATGGCTCCACCGGGTTCGGGTCTCCCGAGGGCCCGGAGACTGTGAATGACCCCACGCCTTGCTCGTAGGACTCGAAGGCCATCGCCCCTTCAGAGCATGTGACGAGAACGCCCAGAGTGTAGAACTGGGTGACGCCGGTCGTGTTCTCCGGCGCATACCAGATCGTGCCTGACTGGCTGCTGTCCTCGAAGGAGCCGGCCGTGCTGGTCCACGCATAGGAGAGTGAATGCCCCATCGTGTCCTGCGCACTCACCCTACAGAAGACCGTGCCTCCGGAGTCCACCGGGTTAGGCGAACCGGAGGGATCCCGGGTGATGACTACAGTGTCTGCGGCGCCCACGGCGGCAGGACGTGGGGTGGTGACAGAGGCCACAGCCGACGGCATGACCAAACACGGCAAGAGGGAGGCAAAGGCCACCAGCAGCAGGACGCGGCCGGCCTGCCGTGAGGCGAGCATTCCGAGACTACTCTGCCGAAGCAGCATGGCCCCTCCGATCCAGACTACGGACTGCCCTATCCCGTACCTGTGCCCTACCATATCAGGCTCCCGGAGTAGCAGGATCCCTGCTGTTACTCCCGTTCTGCGTTCCGCTGTCCATCGCCTCTCGTCTTCCTGCTGTGGTGGGGCAGGCCTGGGATTTGCCCTGTCGGACCGGTCGCGCCCAGCTGATTAGACGCTGTCCGCCCCCATTTCGGCTCCGGTTGGGGGCCGTGATCGGGCCTGTTCCAGCTCTGGCGGGGGCAGCCTGGGCCCTGCGCCGCCACGCCCTGAGCTTGACATAAGCCGGCACCGCGTGGCAATCTGCCAGGGTCCAAGGAGGGTCCAGATGATCCAGGTCCGCGATCTGCGGGTGGACTATGACGACGTCTGCGCGGTGCGGGATCTCTCGCTCGACATCAGCCCCGGCGAAGTATACGGCCTGGTGGGGCCCAACGGCGCCGGCAAGACCACTACCCTGCGGTCTCTGGTGGGCCTACTCGAGCCCACCTATGGGGAGATCCACCTGAACGGCCTCGACCTCAGCACACACCATGGGGAGGCGGTGCAGCACGTCGGCTTCATGCCCGACTTCGCGCCGGTCTATGAGGACCTGACGGTCTGGGAGTTCCTCGACCTGTTCGCCGCCAGCTACCTAATCCCGCCCGAGCGTCGCCCCGAGACTATCGCCAAGCACCTGGAACTGGTGGACCTGACCGAGAAGCGCGATGCCATCACATCAGGCCTTTCCCGGGGTATGCGACAGCGCCTGCTGATCGCGAAGACCTTGATACCGGAGCCCCAGATCGTACTTTTGGACGAACCGGCCGCCTGGCTCGATCCCTACGGAAGAGCCCTGCTGAAGGACATCCTGCGCCAGTTGGGAGCGCAGGGCAAGGCAGTGCTCATCTCCTCCCACGTGCTGGCGGAAATGTCGGAGTTCTGCACCTCGATCGGGATCATGGAGAAGGGGCGGATGCTGGTCACGGGGCGCGTCGACGAAGTAGCGGCGCGCGTGCTCGGCCAGGCCGAGGCCCGGGTCGAAGTGGTCGCGGGCGAGGAGATCTGCGCCCAGGTGCTATCCACCCATCCGCGCGTGCGATCGGTCCGCCGCGAGAAGGGCACCTTCGCCTTCAGCTTCGACGGCGATCAAGGAGAGCTCAGCGATCTCTTGACCGCGCTCGTGACGGCGGGCGTGCGGGTGGCCTCCTTCGGCCGCAAGAAGGAGGACCTGGAGGAGGTCTTCCTCAAGGTCGGCGCAAAGGAGGTGTCATGATGCCGGCACAGACCGCGGTCGGGCAGGGCAGCATCCGGGGCCTGCTGGTCGGCAACCCGGTGCTCGTAAAGCATCTGCGCTCGCGCCTGCGCCCCCAGCACGTGCTCCCGCTGGTCGCGGTCGTGGTGGCCCTATCCATCTGCATCGCCTGGGTTGGGGTCACCTCTGACGAGAACGGCTCCGCGGTGGCGATGATGTTCGTATTGCAGGGGCTGATCCTGTTCCTGGTTGGCGCGGCCGCGGTAGCGACCTCGGTCGGGACGGCCAGAGAGACCGGCATGCTCGACTTCCACCGCATCTCGCCCCAGCCGGCAACCGCGGTTGCCCTGGGGTTCCTGCTCGGCGCGCCGGTCCGAGAGTACATCCTGTTCGCCTGCACTCTGCCTTTCTCGCTGCTGCTGGCGCTGGCGGCCCGGTACTCGGCGCTTGCCTGGCTGGCCGTCACCTTTGACCTGGTCGTGGTCTCACAGCTCTACTGCGCCATCGCCCTGCTGCTGGGGCTTGCCCTGCCCAAGAGGGCCAGCGCCACCACTCTCACCTTGCTGGCGGTAGTCCTGTTCCACATGGGGTGGATGACGCAGACCGTAGGCTGCCTGACAATCCTCCCGACCGCTCTAGGTATGTTCGGGGGCCACACACCGTCCCTTCCGCTGGGGACCGCGATGCTGGGCTTCGCCGCCCCGCCGCTGCTCGTGTCGCTCCTTCATCAAGTTCCTGTGTTCGTGCTGCTGCTCGTGGCGGGCGCGCGGAAAATGCACCACGAGTCGGCTTACCCCCTCACCAAGCTCGATGCCGTGGGCTGCTATCTCGTTGCCGCCTTGCTCCTGCTGGCAGACGCCCCCGCCGGCTTCGAGATGACCCCCGATGTGGGGGCGTGGGCGTTGTGCTATGGCCTGCTGTTCATCGGCGTGCTACTGTCCGCGCTCGTGACCCCAGGGGCAGGCGCGTTCGCCAAAGGCGTACGGCGAGCGCGCAAGATAGGGTGGCCGAACCTGGGGTTGTGGGATGACCAGGCACCCAACTGGGCCGTCGTGCTCGCCTTCGCCGTTATCTTCGCAGTCGCTGCCGCAGCCGTCGGCACGCTGTTCCCGCAAAGAGGGTGGTGGCATGGCATGCACCCGGCCGGCGCCGGGGTGGTGGGCGCCGCGGCGGTCATGTTCTTCGGGCTGGCCAACCAGGCGTTCGGCCTGACGTTCCGGAGGAACAGCAACCCCTACCTCATGCTACTGCTCTTCATCTGCTGGGGTCTTCCCCTCGTGGTCGGGTTGCTGGTGCTCAGCATCTCCGGGGGAGAGGATGCCACCAGCAACCTGATCCTGGCGCTCAGCCCTCTATCCGGCCTTGCGATCATGCTGATGAATGGCACGACGGCCAGCCTGGCCACGGCGCGCACGGTGGCGTTGGTTGCCAGCAGCGCGCTGGCGTTCGCCTTCATCGTCTTCGCTACCAGGGCCGTGACGCGCGCGAGGCGCGAGGCGGGGGAGGTGTAGGGCGGGAGGAACCGGCGCGGGTCGCGGATCTGTGCTACCGATTACAGATTCTCTTGTAGAAGCGTCACGCTATGCGCGGAGGAGTTTCATGCATTATGGCTCGTATCACTATACCGCGCGGGCTGCGCAGCAACCGCGCAGCAGTAATGCATGAAACTCCCTAGGTCGCGTCCGCGACGCCAACCTTCGGCTGCTCCTGCTCGTCCTGCGTTTCCTGTGCTTTCCCGATCGCGCCTGCCAGAGAGCGCTGGTATTCCAGCGCGGTGTGCAGGTCGGCAGCGCTGATCAGCCCCAGGTCGAGCAGGATCCCTCCGAGGCGGCGCTCTCCCCCTTCCACGCGCTGCTGGGCCAGCGCGCGCTCCAGGTCCTCCTCAGTGATCATCCGATACTTGTAGACCAGGAGGGCTCCCAGCATGGGGATGGCGACCTCGCGGCCGACGGGAAGTTCGTCCAGCGCTCCCGCCCCTGCCGCGCGGCCGCGCGCGAGGATAGCGTAGATTCCGCATCCGCTCAGGCCCGCTCCGATCAGGACCGCAACCAACCCCACCATCCACGAAGGTCCAGCATCGTTCATCTGAGCATGAGCGTAGAGCACGCCGCCCTCGGCCGCCAGCGCCAGCCCTGCCACAACGGCAAGCCAGACGCCGATCAGCCATCCGCCACTCGCCCCGGCGGGTCGCCGCTTATCTTCAGTTGGCTGGTCCATCGTCGTATCTCTCCACGGCAGGGGCACGGCTCCTGCCCAGCACGAAAGACGCAGGTCGCGGACCTGCGCTACCGACGGCTGCGGTCCGTCGGCCGATCCGCCAGCTGGCAGACAGCCGCCGCGTTGGTGGTATTCCACATACGGGGGTTATGTTTGCGGCCCGCCTTGGACGGTTGCAGAGTCCGCTACGGGGGGCCGCCGCCCTCCAGGTCAGGCGCTAGCCGGTGCGGGTCCTGACCCACTCCTGCACCATGGGCACCTGGAACCGCCAGACGCCACCGTGGTCGCCCGCCGGCCCTGTGGCGATCTCGACGATGCTCCGGCCCTGGAGCAGCTTCAGCTCTGACTCGGCCTCGGAACGGCTTGGCCCGGCCTGCCCGGCAAGCTCCTCCAGGGCGGCCCCTTCGGCGGTCTCCGAGATGGCTCTCAGCAGGCGGCGCTGGCGCTCGGTCAACTGCCGCCACATCTCAGCGAAGTAGAGGCGGGTGCTATCCAGAGCGCGCTGTACGGCCTCCGCCACATCCTCCTGCTGAGCTTCGCGCCGGCCGGCGAGGTTCAGGTGGTTGACCAGCTCGAAGCAGACCGCCTGCACGAGGTAGGGCTGGCAGTGTGTGAGGCGGATGATCTGCTCCAGGCTGCCGGGCGCATAGGTGATCGCGAAATCCGGGACCGGGCGCGTGACTAGCTGGCGGGCCTCGTCTTCGGCGAGGTAGGTCACCTCGATCAGACGGGTGCTGATGAGCACATCCGGCCAGTTGAGCTGCATCTCATCCGGGCGGTGCGAGCCCGAGACCAGCACTACCACGCGCGGATGGTGCTGGATGATGTGCCGGATCTGATCCATCAGCTCCGCCGGGAGTTTCCCCTCACGGATGGAGGTTTCGAGTCGCTCGAACTCATCCAGACAGAGCAGCAGGTACCGGTCCGGTCCCAGCGCCGCCTCCACCTCTCGCAGCCACTCGGCGAACGTGTTGAAGGGGTGGTCCGCCAGGTCCTTGAGCTCGAGGCGCCGCGCTGGCAGCCCCCGCCGGCGAAGGGCCGCGCCGGCCGCCTCGGTGAGGGAACGGAAGAAGGCGGCGATGCTCTCTCTCACCTGCATGGCCTGCATGTCAACGAAGGCGGGAAAGAAGGTCGGGCCGAGCAGCCGCGAGAGCTGCAACAAGACCGAGGTCTTTCCCATGCGCCGAGGCCCCCATAGGACGACCGCCGGCTTGGCCGTTCCGCCCAGCAGGCTCATCTCGATCTGGCGCACCACATCGCGGCGGCCCACGAACAGGTTGGTCTCGGTCTCCTCAATGGGCTGCCCGAAGACAAAAGGATTGTGCACGAAGCCGGCCGCGGCCTCCGCCTCGCCCATGGAGGTGAGGTTGGCCCTCGCGATCTCGTGCCACTTTCTGGTGGCTCCTACCAACATGCTCGCAATGCCGCCGCCCTCGAGCGCCAGTCGCCGCGCCAGGTCCTCGGCGCCGTCTCGCAGCCTCTCCACCGCGCGTCGCCGGTTGTGGGGCAGAGTGGCGGTGAGATGCTGTTGGGCGTGCCCCGCAAGTTCCTCGAACCCGGAGAGGGCCCCCTCGAGCACCTCCGGCAGGCGTACTCCTCTCGCCCGCGCCCGGCCCACCTCCTCGGCGGCGGCCACGATCTGCTGCACCGTCTCCACCTGGGCCAGGCGCCTCGCCATGATCTCCATCAGCGCTGCTCGCGCCGCCCACGCCTGGGTGGGGCGCTCGGAGATGACGAAGAGACACTCCTCGACACCTACCTGGTAGTCGTGCTCGCCGAGCAGCCGCAGAAACGCCCTGAGGCCCAGGAGGGGTAGCCAGATGGGCTCCCGCCAGTAGATCGGGGAGCGGTGGAACAGGAACCGAGCGCGCGCCGGGCTATAGCGCGCCCAGACGAGTTGCCAGAGCGTGACCTCGACATCGAGGGCGTACCACTCGAGCCGGAAGTACCCGGCAAAGAAGCTCGCCAGCCACCCGATGGCCCAGGCGGTCCGTCCCGCCGCCCCCACCGCCGCGCCCAGCCCAAGACCGACCGCGATGCCCCAGACCAGGTTGGCTCTCGGCGTTCCGCCTGCCACACCCAGCCCAACCCCCAACGCCAGGCCTACCGGGACGGTCAGCGCGATGGCGTGGGCCGGCCCGGTCGGCAGGTGTCGGAGCAGAGGCAGCAGGACGCCCGCGATGAGCCATTGCGCAGGCCCCCAGATCACCCCCGAGGCCACTCCCATGGCCACGTTCCAGGCCGTCCCGCAGGCCATCCCGACCACCACGCTGGTAAGAGTCGGATACCACCAGGCCCCCTTGGGCGACCAGTGGAACGGCAGACCGGCCAGTTGCAGCAGGAGCGAAAGGCTGCCCACGGTGAGGGCCGCGGACAGCAGCATGACCGGCGCCATCCGGACCATGAACCGAGCGCGTTCGCCGATCCGCATCGCCTTCGCCTGCGCACCGAAGGAGGTGGGCTGGCAGAAGATGCGATAGAGGTTCAGGACGGACTCGAGCAGCCAGGGGCGGCGTCGCGGCCGGGCGGTCACGCTAGGGCCTCCTCGTACGGTCGGGTGGCAGCCCGCCGGCCGACGGGCGCCGTCTGCAGTAGGGCACTCGCCAGTCGCGAATGCCCTACCCCTCGCCTCGGCCGATCATGCCCGCGGCCTCGGCCTGGGCGCGCTGCTCGATCAGCCCGAAGTCAACCTGGCCCGACTGTCTCGCGTCGAACACGTGCCAGGCTGCGATCTGAAGCCGGAGAGGATGCTGACCTCCCACGCGCCGGATGAAGACGTCATCCCCGACCTCGAGCCGCCCCACTCGCATCGCGCGCTGCGCGAAGGCCGCCGCCTCTTGCTCCGTGAACTCCTCCAGCCTCATCTCGGCGAAGATGTTGTAGAAGCTGGAGGTCAGGCCCGACTGCCGGGTGATCTCGTCCATGGGATGGGCGGAGGTGGCGACGAAGGCCATCTGGCCGTCGTTCCCGAGGCTTCGCCACGACTCCAGCAGGCTGTCGCCAAACTGCTCGACGCGAGAACCGAGGGCCTCGAACTCGTCCAGGAAGGCAACCGGACGGGATCCGCGCTTGCGCACGCCGCGGATCGCCTCTTCGAATGCCGCCAAGCCTGCTACCCCACTTTTGTCCGCGCCGAGCCCGGTGAGGATCGCGCTCAGCAGGCCCTCCAGCGTGTGATGCTTCGCGCTGAGCATGTCAACGTAAACGGCCTTACAGTCCGGCCCGACCTGCTTCGGGGCCTGCCGGCAGGCCTGGTAGGCGAGGGACGACTTGCCAATACGCCGCTCCCCCACCACCGAGACGCACCCGAGCTGCCGGAGTCTGGTCATGATGGTGTTCAACTGCCGGTCACGCCCGATGAATGACTCCGGGTCGGTTACCGTCCCTCGCCAGTGGAAAGGATTGTGAGCTGCGGCCATCTCTTGACCTCCTACCAACAACATAACGCCTGCCGCCCAGCAGGCGGTCTGAACTCACAGCCCAGCCCCTTCGCCCGGCAGCGGCGGGCTACCTTCTTCGGGGCGTGGTCCTACCCAGCCCGGCATTCCGCCAGGATCGTCTCGGTCTGGCTGGCCCCGATCCTGCGCACGCCCATCTCCATCAGTCGCGCCACATGTATGTACGTGCGAACCCCGCCCGCGGCCTTCACCCCCATCGCCTCCCCGGCCTCCTCGAGCATCAGCTTCAGGTCCTCGTCGGTGGCCCCGCCTGTGCCATAGCCGGTGGAGGTCTTGATGAAGTCGGCGCCGACCTTCCGGCTGATCCGGCAGAGGGTCCGCTTCTCCTCGTTGGCCAGGTAGCAGTTCTCGAAGATCACTTTGAGCAGCGCGCCGCCCTCGTGAGCCGTTGCCACCAACCTGGCGATCTCGTCCTCCAGGTAGCCCCACTCGCCGCTTTTCGCCTTGCCGATGTTGATCACCATGTCCAGCTCCTGGGCGCCCTCGCCCAGGGCGACCTTCGCCTCCGCCACCTTGACGGCCACCGCGTGTCCCCCGTGAGGGAACCCGACCGTCGTCCCTGCCTTGACCCTTGATCCTGCCAGCAGGCCTCTCGCCCGCGCGGTGAAGTGTGGCTTCACGCAGACCGTGGCCACGTCCCATCCGGCTGCGCCTCGGCACCCCGCCTCCAGCTCGCCATCCGTCATCGCCGGGTGCAACAGCGAATGGTCAATGACGCGGGCCACTTGCTCGCACTCGTAATGCCTCATGTCATCCTCCGGGTGACGCCGGTTTCACAGGCGCGCTCCCTTGTGGCATAGATCGGTCCAGGCGCTCGGCCGCATCCATGCCACACGCTCGCCGAGGTGCTTCCGAATCCGATGCACGACCTCCACGAAGGCCGACCACCCCATACCGGTCGCGGGATTCAGTCCCTGCCAGTGGGCGTAGAACAGGCAGTACGGAGCGCCGGCGCGGACCAGCTCGACGATGCGCCCTGACTCGCCATCGGCGGAGATGTAGTAGTCCGCATTCACGCGGGCCGGGTTGTTCTCCCAGATCCCGAACTGGTCTTCAGCATTGGGGTAGAAGTCGTAGATCGCAAACTCGCCCTCGCTGGCTGTCCGCTTCAGCGGACTCCCCAGCGGCCCATCGAGGCTGAAGCAGGGCACGGTCCGGCCTCTGAACCTTCCCTGCTTCGCGAGGTTGAGCAGCGCCTGCCACACGTTGGGGTTGACCTGCATGACGCCTTTCTCGCGTAGCGCCTGGGACCGCCGCTCGCACACCTCGCAGCCGCACCCGGGCCACGTCACGCCCGTGAAGCGGACGCCGATCCGCTCGCCCTCCGCGATGATATGCTCGAAGTAAGACTCGTAGGCGGCCAGGGAGACCTCAGGCTCATATAGCCAGACGCCCTCGTGCTCAGCCCCCTCGGGCACGCGCCCCGCCCCGAAGTCGAAGAGGCCTCCGTGCGTCATCAGCTCCATCTGGCTGTCTATCCCGCAGTCGAACGCCCGGCGCACCTGCGCAATGTACCTCCGCTGCTCCTCCGTGGTCGGCCGGCTCAGGATGCCGTGCGCCTCCCAGCCCGAACCGAGGATCACGCTCGATTCGCCGGCAATGCCCTCCGCCGATACGAAATCCAGGAACGTCTTGAACGCATCTGCCCCGGCCACATATGGGCTGGTGTCATCGAGGTAGAACGACAGCACGGTCTTGTCCATCTGTTTCTCCTCGCCCGCAAGCTTGGTCTGCTTCCCCCAGGTTCTGCCTGGTCGCGGCCGGGACCTCTGGCAGGAGCCCGAGCCGACAGGTCCGCTGCGTGTCAACACCGAATCTGCACGGTCCACGCTTTGCTGCCGGCGCGAAGGGAGGCCCACATGGGAATCAGCCTCGGGCTGGTCGGACTGGGAGCGTTCGGCTCGGAGTTTGCCGAACTCTTCAAGAACCATCCACTGGTGGACAGGATCGCCCTCTGCGACCGAGAGCCGGAGAGGGTGGCGGCGTTTGCCTCCAGGGAGTCGTTCCGCGGCAAGTTCCGGGAGTCAGATGCTTACGATTCGCTCGACGCCATCTGCCGGTCGGACCTCGATGCGCTGGTGATCATAACCCAGCCCTGGCTTCACGCGGCGCAGGCGATCCAGGCGATGGAGTCGGGCAAGCATGTCTACAGCGCGGTCCCGGTGGTTTGGCTGCCAGACGGGAACGAGATCCTGGACTGGTGCGACCGTATCATCGAGACCACCAAGCGCACCGGCATGCACTATATGCTGGGCGAGACGACCTACTATCGCCCGGAGACGATGTACTGCCGCCGCCGCGCGGCCGAGGGCGCCTTCGGCGACTTCGCCTACGCCGAGGGCGAGTACTTCCACGACGTGGACAGCCCCTACTCGAACCTACGGGAGGTGCAGCGCGCGCGGATGGCCTCCAAGGCCGGTGACGAATGGGCACAGCGGCTGAAGCGATACGCGAGCCGGGGCGTCGTTGCCGGGCCCATGCACTACCCGACGCACTCAACGTCTGGCCCCGTTTGCGTGATGCGCGCACACATGACCAAGGTCTGCGCGTTTCCTTATCGCAACCGAACCGGCGATGGCTACTTCGGCGCGGAGCCGAGCAACGAGACCGCGCTCTTCCAGATGAGCAATGGCGCCACCGTGCGGATCTGCGAGTACCGCGAGATCGCCCTGCCAGGGCGGGAGACCTTCCGGGTCTACGGCAACAAGGGATCGTTCGAGCATGACCAGTGGTGCGACCGGGCCGGCTCGACGAGGCTAACCGAGTCGGAGATGCGCGATCCCTTGCCCCCGGAGGTGCTGGAGGCGTCCCGGGCCGGCCGGGAAGAGGCCGGTCCCTATGGCGGGCACGGCGGTTCGCACGCCTACCTCGTGCACGAGTTCGTGGACGCCGTGGCCAATGGGAGGCGACCGGCGATCAACGCGTGGGAGGCCGCGCGCTACATGGCGCCCGGCGTCATGGCGCACAAGTCGGCGCTGAAAGATGGTGCGCTGCTGGACGTCCCGGACTGGGGCGACCCTTCAGCTCCGCTCAGGGCAGGCGCGCCGGACTAGCCCCCTATCACCGCGGGGCCCCTACCCGTTCGACAGGAGCTTGCTCCTGTCAGATCCCGTCCCAGTCCCCCGCGACCGGCTGCCAGGTGCTGGGGGCGGGTCCGTAGCGGAAGGTCACATCCGCGATCCCCGCGGAGTTGCTGTTCCGGAGGTACGCGGTACCGCTGGCCGCGCTGTAGAGGCCGATCGAGTCCGTGCCGTCTTCGTTCCAGTCCCCCGCCATGGGCTTCCAACCACTCGCCGCTGGGCCAAACCGGAAGGTGTAGTGGGCCGGCCCCGCCGAGTTCGTGTTCCGCAGGTAGAAGGTTCCGGTCGAGGGGCAGTAGAGCCCGATCGTGTCCACTCCGTCTCCGTCCCAGTCGGCGGCGACGGGCGTCCATGTGCTGGCCGACGGCCCGAACCTGAAGGTAGGGTCGGCCGGCCCCGCCGCATTCGTATTCCGCAGGTAGAAGACTCCAGCCGACGGGCTGTAGAGCCCTACCGTGTCAACGCCATCGCCGTCCCAGTCACCGACGATCGGCACCCAGCCACTTGCGGCCGGCCCAAACCGGAAGGTGTGATCGGCCGCGCCCGGCGAGTTGGTATCGCGCAGGTAGAAGGTGCCGGCCGAGTGGCAGTAGAGCCCGATCGTGTCATCACCGTCCGCGTCCCAGTCGCCGGCGAGGGGTGTCCAGCTTGCGGCAGGCGGCCCGAACCGGAAGGTCAGGTGCGCCGCGCCCGGGCTGTTGGTGTTCCGCAGGTAGAACGTGCCGGTGGCCTGACCATACAGCCCGAGGCTGGTGATCCCCGGATCGGCGGCCAGCGCGGCCAGCTCCTGGCGCGCGCTCTCATAGTCCGCGTTGTTGGTGGACCAGTCCGGCACCGTCACGGCGTCCCACATCACATGGGGTAAGGCCTGGTTGAGGATGGTCTGGACCTCGGTTCCGTGTCCTCTCTGTCCCGCCATCCACATGTACTCATAGTCCTGGGCCCCCCGGCGGTACATCTTCATGCGAATCGAGCTCATCGGTCCGGAGAATTGCCGGTCCTGTTCAGTGAACACATAGTCCCGACCGGGGTAGAACATCGTCCCATCGCCGTTGCCGTAGCCCCCCGGGCCGCCGCAGTCGAAGGTCACCGGGTTGACGAACACGTTCTTGTAGACGTCGTTGGGTACTTCGTTCTGGTTGGCGAACCAGTGGGTGGTTTCCCAGGTGAACCAGCGGCCCACATCGCACTTGTACGCGACCCACGGCTTCAGGCGCAGCGCCACCCCATACTCGTCCATCACATCCATCGGGTTCTGCGGACGATTGCCCGCATAGACCCAGGCCTTCTCCCCTCTCGCCTCCGCTGGATCCACGACTGCCGGATCGTACCAGGGCGACTGCATGCACCAGATGTCCACGTATCCGATCAGCTCTGTGATCGGCCAGCGGGTGATGAACACTGGCAGCCGACGGCCGGGGCCCGGGTTATTGTGAATCCAGTCGGCCCGGGTTCGTATCCAGTCGTACATGCTGGAGCCGGGTTCATCAATCAGGTAGAGGAAGTATTCGACATCGGGCGCGTTCGCGTCGAACCAGTTCACCCAGGCGTCGGAGTTGGTGCGGTATTCGGTCTCGTTCGCTCCGAACGACCACCCGTAGGTGTGGACGGAGAACAGGCTGTTGCCGATCCCTTCTCCCGGCCCCGCGTAGCCGTGCGCCGCAGTGAAGGCCTCGCCGGTGAGAGTGCCCCCCAGATGGTCTATCTCCTCCCAGTCGCCAGAGCCGATCAGCTCCAGGCGGTGGCGATGGGCCATGCGATGGTAGTCGAGGAGCACGTCCCACATCGCCTGAGTGCAACACCCGGTGTCATGCCGGGCCTCGATGTTCTCCCGGCTGTAGAACAGCATTGACTTGTAGTGGTTCTCGTCCGGCAGCGTGAAGTCCAGGACGGTGAGTTCCAGCGGAACCTGGGCTACCGGCGTCGAGCTCACAGCAACTGTGACAGTGGCGGTATAGAGGCCCAAAGGCAGCCGCCTGGGCACGTAGACGTCCACCCAGACTCCCTGGTTCCGGTCCGGCGCGATGCCAAAGGGCGCACCGCCCTTCCCCACCGCGGCCGAGAAGGGGATGAGCGCGTCCGGCACCCAGCCAGTGATGTGGGGATTGGCCTCTGCGGTAGAGTAGAACCCGCCGCAGATCGGATCGCTGTAGGAGGACTGAGTCACGTCGAGATAGTGCTCGGCGAACAGCTCCACGCCCACCCCGAGGTAGTCGTTCGGCACGGGGAGAGGGTGACTGCCAGGAATGCTCCCGCCCTTGCTCCCGACGAGGTCCGAGACCGCTACGTTCACGTTTGCTGCGCCCTCGCTGTTCGCCTCTAGGATGAGCTGGAAGGCCACGATTTCGTTGCGCGCGCTGAACAGCCGGATGGTGTGGCCATCCCACACCGAGTTGCCCGGGCCGCCCGACTTCAGGGGGTGGGCGAGGTCATCCTGGAATACCTTCTCTCCATCTTCCACCGCCCACACCTGACGCAGTCCCGGCGCGGCCTGCGTGGGGGTCCCAACCGCCAGGATCAGCCAGGCCATCACCGCCGCAGAGGTAACCGCTACGATCGCACGCCTGCCACATCTCATGCTTCCGCGCTCCTCTCGGAACCATCTTCGGGCCCTTCGACTCAGGTCCGCCCGTCAGAGCGCCGTGGATGGGACACTCGGCTCTCTCATTCTGGTAGCTCTTGGACCATACCATATCTCGGCGACGGCTGCTCAGCCCGCCACGGCGGATGCGCAGTCGCCGGAATGAGGTTCCACTGCCCCCACTGCTGCTCTGGAAGTAGGTTCGCTACGTCGCACGAGCGAACCAGAGCGACGGGCGCCCTGGCGCCCGGGCAAGAGCAGAGAGGAGGCACTGCTGATGGAGGTGGTTCGTATCGGTCTGATCGGCGCCGGTGTCATGGGGAAGCAGCACGCGGCCTGCCTGCGCGCGCTCCCGGAGGCGAAGCTCGTAGCCGTCGCCGACCTCAGCGAGGAACGAGCGCGTTCGGTTGCGGCCGACTCCGGCGCCGCTGGCTACTCCGACTACCAGGAAATGCTGGCGCGGGAGCGGCTCGACGCGGTCATCATTGCGACCAGCGATAGCTCGCACTGCGCGCCCTGCCTGGCCGCGGCGCGCGCCGGTGCACACATCCTGGTCGAGAAGCCCCTCGCCACTACGCTCGCGGACTGCGACGCCATCGCTGCCGCGGCCGAGCAGCACCAGGTCCGCGTCCTGGTCGGACACACGCTGCGCTGGGAGGCGCGCTATGCTCTCGCTCAGCAGGCGGTGGCGCGGGGCGAGATCGGCTCGGTCAGCTATGTCTACGCGCGCCGCAACAACGTCACGGCCGTTGCGCGGCGAGCGGCCGGGGACACCAATGTCGCTCGCTTCCTGGCCGTCCACGACATTGACTGGGTGCAGTGGGCGCTCGGCGAAAGGGCGATCTCCGTCGTCGCTCGCACCGCCAGCCGGATACTGAGCGACCTGAACACGCCGGATGTCTACGTTCTTCTCCTGCGTTTCCCGAGCGGCGCGCTGGCCTGCATCGAGGCGGCATGGATCTTGCCCGAAGGCGGCTCTGCGCCCTTCGACTTCCAACTCCAGGCCCTGGGCAGCAAGGGCGCGCTCTATGTCTCCGTCCTGGATCAGGGCTTGCGGGCAGACGGCCCCTCGGGTCTTCGATTCCGCGACGTTCTCTACTCCCCCATCGTCCGCGGTGTCGCGCAGGGAACCTATGTGGAGGAGCTGCGCCACTTCCTCGCGGTGGTCCGATCAGGGGAAACCCCCGTCTGCTCGGTGGCCGAGGGACGGGCGGCAGTGGCGGCGGTGCTGGCGGCAGAGGAGAGCGCGGCCTCCGGCGTGGAGGTCAAGATCGGCTGACGGGCCCGGCCAGGGTTGAGGTCGGCAGCCGCAGCCGCCGACCTCAACCCTTTCGTTCGGCAGCAGCCCGCCTGTGGCGGGTGAGCCATGCGACGATCGCCCCGGCGAGATCGGCCATCTCGGGGGCAGCGGGGAGAGGCAGCAGGCTCCATACGAAGGCGTTCTCCAGCGTGTGCATGCCCTGGAAGTGCGTGCCTGCAAAGACTTCCTGCTGCTTCGTGGTACCCTTGAGGTCAAAGCCGTCTCTCCCGACCGCGACCAGGTCGGGCCCAAGCCGCGACCTGGGGCCGTGGTAGGCCTCGGCCCGCGTGAACACGTGCGCGATCGCCGGCTCGCCCTCGCGGGTCAGCCCGCGGAGGCGGTCCGCGATCTCGGTCTGTAGGGAATCCGCCTCCCCGGGGTCCACAGAGCCGTTCGCGAAGCGACCTTTGAGGTTGAGGTAGATGCGGCCCGGGTCGAGGGCGAAGGCCCGGGTCGCCGGCGCGATGTCGGCCACTGATTGCGGGCTTTCGGTGCGGTAGTCGAGATAGCCCTTCTCCCGGAGCCAGGCGTTGATCCGCACCTCCCAACGAACGCCGGTGAAGCCGTGATCAGAGAGCAGGAGGAACCCTTCGCCCTCGCGGTCGCCCGATCGGCCCTGGTGGAACCGATCCCAGAGTTCGCCGATCAGCTCATCCACCATCTGGTAGTAGTGCATGGCGCGGTCGTGCCAGGGGTTATCCTGCTCCGTGACGGAGTGCCACAGGAAGTGGTGCAGACGGTCGGTGCCGGTCACCACGAACTCGAAGTAGTCCCAGCTCTCGCGCTCCCAGAAGTGGAGGGCGGCGCGCCGGTGCACTGCGAGGGTCGCCTCCAGATCGTCGAGCAGGTGCGCGGGGTTACGGCGGGCGCGCTCCGCGTCAATGTCGGTGCGGTAGCCCATGCCCTCCAGGGTCGCGAGGTGCTCCAGCGGCCACACGCTTCTGGCCAGGTCGGGGGCTACGAAGCCCGACAGCAGAACTCCCGGATGCGCGCGCGCGGGATAGGTGGCGGGTTGGTTGAGGACCACGCAGCGCAGTCCCGCCTCGCCCAGGCGATCCCAGAAAGTCGGCACCGCGAGATCGAGGAATCCCGGGAATCGGAGCCGGTAGCTGTCCTGCGCGACATCCGTGAAGCCGAAGATGCCGTGCTCACCGGGGTTGGCGCCAGTCATGAAGGAGGACCAGCTCACGGAGGAGACCGGAGGCAGCGGCACCCGGAGGCGCTTCAGCTCGCCCGACTGCAGCACCCGCGCGGCCCGCGGCATGACTGACCCTTGCGCGAGGTGCTCCAGCAGGCCGATCGGCACCCCATCCAGCCCCACCACACACATCCGCCTCTGCTTGCTGTGGTCGGCCACTCTCGCCTCTCCCGGCAACACAACGGCGTTTTGCCCGTGCGGGCTCCTCAGATGTAGCCCAGGTCGCGGAGGCGCTGCTTGATGCTCTCTTCCTCCTCCTCCGTGTAGCCGCGGGCGTCGGCCGCGGGAATGTAGCCCATCTCCTCGAGCGTGCGGACGATCTTGCCGGCCGAGGTCTCAACGTCCTCCCGGCCGGTGTCGCAGACCACCTCGGGGTTGTCCGGGGGCTCGTAGGGATCGCTGACGCCGGTGAAGTGCGCGATCTCGCCGCGCAGGGCCTTCTCGTAGAGGCCCTTTGGGTCGCGCCGCGTGAGCGTGTCGAGGTCACACTTGCAGTAGACCTCCACGAAGCGGCCGATCAGCCGCCGGTTCTCATCTCTGATCTCCTGGTAGGGGGAGATGGCGGCCGCGATCGTCGCCACGTCATTGCGCGTCAGCAGATGGCAGACGAAGCCGATGCGCCGTATGTTCGTGTCCCGGTCCTCCTTCGAGTAGCCAAGGCCCTTGCTCAGGTTGGTGCGCACAGCATCTCCGTCCAGCACCTCCACCTTCAGGCCGCGCTCCAGCAGTGTGCTGGAAACGTGCTGGGCCAGCGTGCTCTTGCCCGAGCCCGGTAGCCCGGTGAACCAGAGGGTGAATCCTTTCGGCATGGTCGCTTGCGCCTTCCAGAACAGAATGTGAGCGCTCGTGCTACGTAGCCCGGCGACGGCTGCCAAGCCGCGTCGCAGCCTTAGAGCTACTGCGCAGAGCAGCAACGGATCAGACTTCACAGAATGGGCTGGCCAATCATGTCCTGCGGCACTTCCAGCCCAAAGAACCGGAGGATCGTCGGCGCTACGTCGTAGATCGAGTAGCGGTCCCCACGCCGGGGCGAGAAGGCCGGCCCGGGGTCCCATGCGAACACCCCGTCCGGGAGGTGGTTGGCGTCGTCCGGGCCGGTATCGTTCTCTCTCTGGTGGATGGCGCCGATGCCCACGGACCCGGCCGACCGCCAGTCCAGATCGCCGAAGTAGACGATCAGGTCCGGCGGGATGTTCCTCACCTCGCGGTATACCTCTTCGGGCCGGAACACCCGCGTGCCGATCGTCCTCCCCTGCTCGTCCCCGATCGCTTCCAGCCCGGCCTTCAGCTCTTCACGGATGGACTCGTATGCAGCGGGAGGGATACACCCCAGGGGCTCCCGGCCGGCCAGGTTGAGGCAGATCCGGCAGTAGTAGCCCCCCTCTCCCCAGGCCCTGGTCTGCTCCCAGTCCACCAGGTCCGCGCTGAAAAGCGTGGTCTTGGTGGGCTGCTCCTTCAGCTTCAGGTAGCCCTGCCGCTGGAGCCACTCGTTCACGCAGATCGCCCCCTCCATCGCCTTCGCTCCGTGGTCCGAGACCACCATGAACGAGGTCCCCTCGCCCGCCGCCTCCATCGTGCGTCCTATCTCCTCATCCAGGCTGAGATAGTAGTCGTGCAGCACGTGCTCATAGGGGTTGCCAGGCTCGTAGAGGCGATGGGTCGGGTCGCAGAACCGCCAGAAACCGTGCTGGAGCCGGTCCGGGCCCATCTCCACCATGATCGCGAGGTCGAAGTCCTCCGCCTTCAGCAGCGCCCGGAAAGCGCGAAACCGGGCCGCCGTCATGTTCTTCACGGACGCGAGCAGCGCGGCCTTGTTCTCCGTCCGGAAGTCCTTCACGTCTATCACGTACTCGCCGCCGGCTGCCTGGTCCAGCAGCCCTTGCACCTCCGCGGGATAGGTGAAGGACACTTCCTTGCTGGGGGTGGTGAAGTCAGAGATCATGATGCCGTTGAGGGGCCTGGGCGGGTAGGTCTGGGGCACGGCCATCACCAGCGACCTCATTCGGTTGCGGGAGAGGTAGTTCCAGACTGTCCGGGCGGTGACCGCGTTGGCGTTCGCCACCCGGAGCGAGTCGTACTCGTAGCTGGTGCGGTTGCGCAGGCCGTAGATGCCGAGCATACCGGGATCGTGCGAGGTCATCATCGCGGTCCACGCCGGGATGGTGATGGGCGGGATGGTGGAAGCGAGCCGGCCTGCCACTCCGCCCGCCGCCAGGCGAGCCAGGTTGGGCATCTCGCTCAGCCAGGCCTCGAGCGCCAACTGGGGAGTGAGGCAGTCGAGCCCTATCACCACCAGCCGCTTCATGCCTCGTCCTTCTGCCGCGTGCTCGCCACCAGAATCTCCGCCACCTCGGGTCTGGTGAACTCGGCCGGCGGCAGCTCCCCCGCGGCCAGCATGCCGCGCACCTTGGTGCCGCTGAGGGTCACGCGGTCGTCCCCGCCGTGGGGGCAGGTCTTGGCGGTGGCCATACTGCCGCACTGCCGGCAGTAGAAGGCGTGATCGAAGAAGAGCGGAGTGATCGCGATCTCCTCCGGCTCGAACTCCCCGAAGATGGCGTGGGCATCGAAGGACCCGTAGTAGCTGCCCACCCCGGCGTGATCCCGCCCGACGATGAAGTGCGTGCAGCCGTAGTTCTTCCTGACCAGCGCGTGGAAGATCGCCTCCCGCGGCCCCGCGTAGCGCATCGCTGCGGGGAACACCGCCAGCACGACCCGATCCCGCGGGTAGTAGTTCTGGATCAGTGCCTCGTAGCAGCGCATCCTGACCTCGGCCGGCGTGTCATCGGCCTTCGTCTCACCCACCAGGGGGTGGATCAGCAGCCCGTCGGCCAGCTCCAGCGCGCACTTCTGGAGGTACTCGTGGGCCCGGTGGATAGGGTTGCGGGTCTGAAAGGCGGCGATCCGCTGCCAGCCCTTGGCGGCGAAGAGCACCCGAGTCTCCTTGGGTGTAAGCCGGTAGCGGAGGAAATCCCGGTGCTCCGGCGCTCTGATGAGGTGGATTCTCCCGCCGAGATAGACCGGCCTTACGCTCTTCAGGTACTGGACGCCAGGATGTGCCTCGTCCCGGGTGCGCAGCACCAACTGGGCCTCGTAGCCCTGATCCACCCGGTAGCAGTCCTCTATCTCCATCACCGCCAGCGCGCGCCCCTCCTGGTCTGCCAGGGCCGCTCTGCTCCCGGGCTCCAGGTTCTCGTGCTCCGGCGCTTTGGCCGACAGCACCACCGGGATGCTCCACACGAGGCCGCTCGCCAGGCGCATGGAGTCCACGACCGTGTGATAGTGGGTCTCTGTCATGAACCCCTCGAGGGGGCTCATGGCCCCGCACCCGATCATTTCCAGATCGGCCAGCTCGCGGTCGTTCAGGGAGATCTTCGGCAGGCGCTCGGACTCGCGATGGAGCCGCTCCTGCTCCTCTCCCGAAACCATCCGGTCAACCAGTCTTCCACCATGCGGGCTGATCATCTCACCGCCGCTTGTCCTCCACGCGATGCCGCCCCATGATCCATACTTTACCCGGCGGCCGGGTCACGTCCTTCCCCTGGTCCGCCAACTCTCACAGCTCGACTCGCAGCGGCCCCCGGAGCCCGTAGCCAAACGCCAGAGAGAGGACCAGCCATGGCCAGACCCAGTGCAGCCGCCAGCCGAACAGACGCAAAGACGCCCCGGGATAGGATACCCTCACCGAGGCCACCGGTCCGCCCGGTGGCAGTGGGGGCTCGCCCGGATGGAGCAACTGCTCCCCGAGTCCGCCCACCCGCAAGGCGGCAATGCGCCCGCGGCGGGCGCCCACGATCACCTGCTTGGTGAAGCTGGCGGCTCCGGCGGCGAACCGAAGCTCGTAACTCCCCGGCGCGGCCGCGCGGATGCGCCAGTCCACTTCCCCGGCGGCCGGCATCCGCATGGCCGGCGTCTCGACGACAATCCCACGCGGGGCGGAGATCTTGATCGCATCTCCTGGCTCGGCCCCCGGCGCGAAGTTGACCGCCACGATGGCGCGCTCTCCCACCGCCAGAGCGCGGTGTCCGTAGCGCAGGTCGGTCTGGACCAGCATGAGCCCGACCGGGAGGATCATGCAGGCCAGCGGGATGAGGGCAGATGCCAGGTATCGCGCGCTGTCGAGGAAGGCCCTGCCCTCGGCCCGGATGATCACGGAGGGTTCGTCGCGGTAGAGCACGATCTCCAGCAGGTCGGCCATGATGTGAGCTTTCACCGCCCGGATGCGGCGCTGGCTCGAGGTGTAGCGGAACATCACCAGCGCGATCGCTCCTGAGACGAATGAGATCGCCGCCAGCCCCAGCCAGGGGTTGGCCCAGGCGAAGAGGGCGAAGAAGGCATCGAAGATTCGGGTGATCGCCGCGCTGAACGAAGCCATGGCCGTTAGGCTAGTCTATGTAGCCAAGCCCTTGCAGGCGCTTCTTGATCTCCTCTTCGGTCTCCGCCTCTTCCGCGATCGCGGCCGCCTTCTCCAGGGCGTGGCGGATGAACTCGTCGGTGGAGGCGTAGCCGGCGGCGGCCGCGCAGCGCGCCAGCCGCTCGTACAGATTCCGGTCCAGCTTGATCTTGGGCCCAAGCATGATCAGATCCTCACCCTCTTCCGCGGGCGCGCAAGTAGCCGCCCTACCACACGGGAGCTCCCTGCATCTCCTCCGGTGTGGCAATCCCGAACTCAGCCAGCACGCTGGCCGTGACATCGGGGAGAGCGGGCGCCTGGGCACGGATCGGCTTGTTGGCGAACAGCACGGCGGGCACGAGGGCGCGGTCAATGCAGTGATCGCCGCTCCACTTGTCCCTGTTGTCCGCCACCATCTGCGGCGACACCTCCCCCAGCACCGAAGCGTCCGAGCAGCGGTAGCCGGCCGCGTAGCCGATCACCAGGTCCGGCGCCCGGTCGGACCGGCCGCCGGTGTAGACCTTCCGCGCGAGGTAGACGTTGGCGATCGGCCGCGCGCCCGTCTCGGGGTCGCGGGCCTGTCGCAGCTCCTCCGCCAGGCGGCTCAGCAGAGCGTCACTCTCGTCGAGACCGACGGAACCACTCCCTTCTCTCCCGCGCAGGTTCAGGTAGAGCGCGTTGAAGCCCAGCCCGTAGGCCACCGTGCGTTCCCAGTCGGCGTTCGTGAAGATGTCGGCGCCTCCCTCCCACGGCTCTCGCCCCACCAGGTAGCCTCTCTCCGCCAGCCAGCTGTTCAGGCTGAAATCACGTGAGAAGGGCGCGAACCCATGATCGGACATGACGATGAGCGTGGTCCTGTCGTCCACGGCCTCGAGCGCCTGGCCGACCAGCTCATCGGCCGTGCGATAGCACTCCTCGATGGCGCGGCCGTGTTCTCGGGCGAGCTGCGCATCATAGGCGGGATGGGTCGGGTCGAGCAGCCGCCAGAACATGTGCTGCGTCCGGTCGGTGGCCGAGAAGTAGTGGAACAGCAGGCCGCGGTCGAACTCATCGAGCGCGGCCTCGTAGATTCGCCGCTCCTCCGATAGCACGAGGCCGGACTGGTGCAGGTACTCACCGTCGTCAAGGGCCCCATGTCTGAGGGCCTTCACGTCCTCCGGGAATCCCATGGTGTAGAAGCGGCCGAAGCGTTCGGCCAGCTCGCGGGTAAGCCCTCGTGGCGCGGCCACAGGGAGGGCCGGATCGAACGGGTCCACATTGATCGGCGTGACGTAGAGCTTGAGGTGCGGGCTCACCTCCTTCAGGTAGAAGCGACAGGCACCGCTCACGTAGCTGAAGTGTGGCATCATCTCGAATCGCAGGGGAACCCACTCGCTCCACTCGCCTTGCCGGAGCAGCAGCTCCTGCTCCTGGAGCACGATCTTGCCCATCCGGTTCCCCCGGTCAAGCCAGATCTCGAAGTCCAGGTGGGAGGGGGCGGAGTCAACCCGGAGGGTGTCCTCCGGCCCCACCAACCGCAGCCGCGCCCGGCCGTTCGAGACCGTGACCTTCTGCACCGATCCGCCGGACACATCCCTGGCTTCCGGTGGCAGCACCTCCCCATAGTAGGAGAACTCGCCATAGGTGCCGCGCAGGTCAGGGGCGCCCAGGCCCGCGAGCTGCCGCGTGCCAGTGTCCCGGGGCGGGAAGTTCGAGGGGACCCGGTAGGCAACCGACGGAATGCCGCGTTCGTCGAGCAGTTCCCAGAAGGCCCGGCCCTTTCGCAGCAGCTCCACCTGGCCGTGTGAGAGCGGCAGCTTCCAACGGCCCACTGACAGCGTTCGCTTCGGACTCGCGGTCTCGGCAATCGAGAAGTAGGGCAGGTAGGTCTGAGGATCTCGCAGGATGAAGTCATAGATGCCGTGCCCGCCCGGATCGCGCCCGGTGGTGAACGTGGCCCAGGCCACTGGGCTCTGGGGCGGCACGCTGCTCGCCACTGACCGGAACCCGCCCGCCTTCTCCAGCCGGCTCAGGTTAGGCAACTTCCCATCCGCCATCCAGTGCACCGTCAGCCGCGGGTCCAGTCCGTCCAGACCCAAGAGGATGACCTTGCGCTCCACCCCCAGAGACGAGACGCGCTTCCGGCCACAGGATACGAGCGCGCCCATGTCCGTCGCCGCCAGCAGGCCCAGCCCGATCAGCGTCTTCAGCGTCGCGCGCTTGGCGGGATCGCTGGGCCTATCAGGCTCCGGCCGCGGGGTGGGCTGCTTATGGCCCGGTCTACGCACTGTCCTGGCCACCTCTTCCGCCGGCAGACAGCAGAGAGCGTCCCTCTATGTAAGATGGGGCCTCGACCCCGAGAAGGGCGAGGACGGTGGGGGCGATGTCTATCATGCTGGCGCTCGACGCCTCGAGCGGCTGGTTGCAGAACAGCACGCCGGGGACGCGGCGCGGGTCTACACAGTGATCGCCGCTCCACCGCTTGGTGTTGTCCTCGACCACCGGCCCAGCGACCTTGCCCTGGACGGCATCCCAGGAGGCGCGATAGCCGGGGGCGTAGCCCACCAGAAGGTCGGGCGCCACGTCGAGATACGGTCCCGGATTCACCGCGGCGGTGCTGAAGACGATCTCTATCGCGGCCTCTCCCGTGGCCTCATCTCGCAGGCCGGTAAGTCGCTGGATCAGTTCCTGCTTGAGCGCGTCGGCCTCCCCGGCCGGGACGATCCCGTTGGCCTCCCGGCCAGCGAGGTTGAGGTAGATGCCGCCCAGCCCGAGCGCGTACGCCCGCGTGCGGCTCCAGTCAACCTCCCTCAGCCACTCGGCCTCGCCCTCAGCGCCCGGCTTGAGCGCGAGGTAACCATTGTCCCTCAGCCACGCATTGACGTTCACACCGCGCCGGAAGGCGGTGAACCCGTGATCGGAGAGGACCAGCAGCGTCTCTCGTCTCCCCAGTCGCGACATCACTCTCCCCACCAGGTCATCGGCTTGCTCGTAGGCGACTTCGATGGGGCCACCGAAGGCTGAAGCCTTCTCAACGCGCGGCCCGGGGGACGCGTCGCGATCGCGCCAGAACATGTGCTGGACCCGATCCGTGGTGTCGAAGACGCAGACCACGCACCCCTGACGCGTGTTCTCCAGGGCGTTGAACAGCATCGCCTCGCGTTCCCCCCGGTACAGGTCACACTGGCGAAGGAACGCGGAATCGTCCAGCACACCTTCGTTCAGCGCCCACGTGTCTTCCGCCAGCCCGAGGGTGGCGAATGAGCCCAGCCGCTTCGCCAGGTAGACCGAGTACACCCTCGGATGAGATACCGGCAGCGCCGGGCGCTCCGGGTCTATGTTGACAGGGGAGACGTAGAGCTCCACCTCGGGACTGAGCTGCCTCAGCAGGAAACGACAGATGCCGCTCGCGCCCATTGCCGGCGCGAGCCGGAAGTCCACTCTGACCCAATCCGAGTATTCCCCCTGGCGCAGAACGATACGCTGCCCCGAGATCGCCAGGGCCGCCCTCCCGTCACCCTGAGGCCAGAGGCGAAACGGCGCCTGCGCGTGGGAACCCGACCCTCCTGGCGACGCGGGCCCAGGCAGCGAGCCGCGGAGCAGGCCGTTCCCAGATCTCAGCTGGATCACCTCACCGCCGGTGTGCTGCCCACCTGCCCTCCCGGCTGTGGTGAAGAAGGTGAACGACCCCTGCGTGCCGCGCAGGTCCGGCACGCACATGCCAGAGAGCAGAAGCCCGTTGAACGGCTCCGGCGGGAAGGTGATGGGTACGCGTATGATGGTGGAGGCAATGCCGTGCTGTCCAAGGACTGACCAGAAGGGTCTGCTCCGGCGCAAGCTGCGCAACTCCGGTCCACCCAGCGGAAAGCGGAGGGGCCCAAGGCGCAGCATTCGCTCGGAGGGCCGGATCCTGGCAGACGAGAGGTAGGGCAGGTAGCTTTGCGGGTCACGATGCAGGAAGTCGAAGATGCCGTGCCGGCCAGGCCCAGTCCCCGTCATGAAGGAAGACCATGCCACCGGGGACATGGCAGGGCAGGTGGTGGCCAGCCGCGTGTAGGTTCCTGCTTCGCGCAGGCGCGCCATATAGGGCAGGCGGCCGGCGGCCATCATCGTCTCGGCGATCCCAGGATCGAGGCCGTCGAGGCCCAAGACGACCACCCGGTCGGTCTTACTCCTGGCGTGCGTTCGGCGACGTCGACGCGCCCGGAGGAGATGTCGAGCAGGCCAGGTGAGGAGCACGACTCCGCCCAGGAGGAGCGCCGCCAGCACCGCGAGGAACGACCCCAGCACGGCGAAGCCGGCCCCTGGGCCGATGTAGGCGTGAGCGGGCTCGACCCAGGCGAGCGAGAGGACGCTGGCGACCGCGATCGCACCCAGGAGCACAGGCCCGCGAGCTGCGCCGGGGCCCACCGGTCTATGTGGTGTCGCGGTCCTGCCTGGTTCCGCCATATGATGTAGGGCGGGCACGCTGATGCCCGCCGCCCGCACCCACCCCCTGTTGCCTTTCGGCGGGGGAGACCTACTTCCCTGCACCGCGAGGGCTATGCGGCGACCCAGCGCCGCGCGCGAATCAGAAGTCAGATGCATCCTTCTCGAGGCCTCGCAGATGGCACGTGTCGTTCATCACGACGACTGCCAGTCGGCCGTTCTCGCTGGTGAGCGCGTTCAGGCAGGCAGTGTCCTGTCTGATCCGCCAGAAAGCATCGTCGCCGAGGCCCAGCGCGGCGCAGAGCAGCACCTTGTTCACCACGCGGTGAGAGACGGCCGCGAGAGTGCTGCCCGCGTGCCTGGCCGCGATCTCGCCAAGCGCGCCGAGGGCGCGCTCCCGCACCTCGGCGAGCGTTTCGCCTCCAGGCGGGCGAACCAGGTGGGGAGCACTCCGCCACTTCGCGTAGAGATCAGGCCACCGCTCCTCCACCTGAGCCTCGGGAATGCCCTCCCAGGCGCCATAGCCGATATCGCACAGGCCCTCCAGGTCACGCGGGGCTGCGCAGCAACCCGCGCAGCCGGGCAGCACCTCAAGCGCGTGAACCTTCGCGATGTGCTCCGCGGTGACGCGAGCACGACTCAGCGGGCTGGTGTAGACCGCCGACAGGGCGTCGTCCGCCAGGCGCTCGGCCAGCGCGGCCGCCTGTCGCGATCCCTCCGGGCTCAGCGGCACATCGGCGCGGCCCCGGAAGATGCGCTGTTCGTTCCACGCCGTGCGGCCGTGGCGGATAAGGAGAATCGTGGTTGCTGTGTGCTCTCGCACCGCGGCCAAGTTTCCCCACATGCGGTAGACCTGTCAAGAGCTAGGCGGCCGGACCTCACAGAGGACCGCACTGCGAGCGGCAGGGGCGCGGCTGCGGCGAGTCGAAGGCACAAAGCATGATCAAGTCGTCCCGGCTGTGTTCGCTCGTCGTCTGCGCAGCTTGCCTGTCGGCCGCGATGCCTCCCGCCGGGGCCGCGACCTCCGGGGATGGAGCGCCCGCCATGGTAGAGGTCACGCCAGGACAGAGCGATGGGCCCCTGGTCAACCCCGGCATGGGAATCTACCTGTACGGGACGCTGAACCCTGATGACATGCCGGCGGACGCCTGGTTCAGTAAGATCATCTCGATCGGCTACTTCCGCGATGACTGGGCCGTTCTGGAGCCGGATGCTCCAGGGCAGTATCGCTTCGAGGAGTACTTCGGCCCTATCTTCGACCTGTGGGTCAACCGCTGGGGGAAGCGGGTCGCGTTCCGCTTCATGTCAGAGAACATGCACTCCCACCGCAGCTACGTCACCCCGAAGTGGGTCTTCGGTCAGGGCGTGCCCGGGGTGCACCACAAGGGCTTGTATACCGAGGACCAGGTTGACCCCGTCTTCTGGGACGAGCGATATCTCGCGATCCAGGAGCGTTTCATCGCCGATCTGGGCAAGTACCTCGATGGCCGGCCGGGGTTGGAGTTCATTGACATTGGCAGCATCGGCGAATGGGGCGAGATGCACCTCGCGCGCTGGACGCCCGACCAACTGGTGGAGACCGGGTATGCGGAGGAGAAGTACATCGCGGCCTACCGCAGGATCATTGACGCGTTCGCGCGCGCCTTCCCCCACACGCGCGTGTTCCTCAACGTGGGCGACTACGACGCCATCAACGATTACGCCGCCATCCGAGGTCTGCACTTCCGGCAGGATGGCCTCACTCCCTCCGGACCTTCCGCCGATGTAGGGAACCGCTTCTACCGCAGCTACGCACGACGGGGCGTGATCTGCAACTACGAGCTGCACAGCGGATACTACGAGATGAAGCAGAAGGGGTGGGGCATCAAGGAGACGTTCGCCAGGGGCCTCGAGGACCCGATCAGCTACCTGCACATCAACCTGATGAGCTACCACGACCTGCTCGAACCGCCCGCCGAGGTGAGGGAGGCGGTGACCGACGCGGCGAGGCGGATCGGCTTTCGCTTCGCGCTCGCCCGACTGCGCTACAATGGGACCGTGCACCTTGACGGACAGAGCTCCGGCCGCCTGGTGCTCGAGCAAACCTGGAAGAACCTCGGTGTCGCGCCCTGCTATGACAGCTACGCCCTCCGGTGGTCGCTGGTGGACGCAGCAGGTCAGGCGGTCGCACAGTGCGTGACATTCCCGCGCCGGCCGACCACGCTCTGGTGGCCGGGTGACGAGGTGGTGCTCAGGAACCTGGCGACGATCCCCGCAGACATACCTCCCGGATCCTACCGCCTCCAGGTCGAGATGCTGAAGCCGGAGCAGCCCGGCCTGGCGGTGCAGCTGGCCCTGACGGGACCAGACGGCGCAGGACGATACGACCTCGGCGAAGTCACGGTCCGACGCGCGCCGCGCCCCTCCCAGGTGATCTACCACGAGGACTTCAGGAGCGGCGCGGGCGGATGGCAAGGGACTCAAGGCATCACCGTGCGCGTTGACGCGGGCGGCCGGGATAGCGGCGGGTGCCTACTGGTGAGCGGGCGAGAGCCCGGAGCCTCGTGGAACTACGCCTGGGTCAGGCTGGCGGCCCCGGTCCTCCCATACAGCCGTTACCGGCTCTCCTGCTGGGTGAAGGTGGACAGCATCGAGCCGGGTCTGGCGCCGTACCTGAAGCTCGGGGTGAGCGATGCCCAGGGCAAGTGGATCACCAACCTCAACACCGAGCTCTATGACCTGAGCAGGCCGGGCACCTGGCAGCGACTGGTGGCCTACGCAGACACCCCAGCCGAGGCCGCCACCGGCGATCTGGCCATCGAGAAGGGCGTTCTGGAGGCCGCGATATCGGCCGCCATTCGCATCGCTGACGTCAAGCTCGAGCTGCTGGAGTCGCCCTGAGGCGCCGGGTCTCTCACTCCGAGTGCTTTGCGGCCGGGCTCACGGCTGGCGAGGCTTCCAGCTGCTTGGCGGCTTCACAGGCCGGTCCCGAAGGCAGCCGAGGTAAACGCCGAGGCCGCGCAATCGAGCGGAGGTGTGACGCATGAGCTTTCGCATGTTCGGCAGCGAGGAGATGGCGGCGCTAAAGGAGGTGGTCGAGGGCCAGGAGCTGTGGCGCGGTACCGATGGCAACTTCGTGGCCCGGTTCGAGGACGCGTTCGGCCACCACGTCGGCCGCCGGTACGTGCTGGCGGTAAACTCGGGCACCTCGGCGAACGAGACCGCGCTGGCCGCCTGCGGGGTGGGGCCGGGCGACGAGGTGATCGTGTCTCCCTGTTCCTTCATCGCCTCCTCCCTCTCGGCGGTGGCGCTGGGTGCGGTGCCGGTGTTCGCTGATGTGGACCCGAGGAATCTCATCCTCACGGCCGAGGGCGTCGAGGCGGCGCTCACGCCGAAGGTCAGGGCGGTGGTGGTCGTCCACCTCTGGGGGATCCCCGCCGACATGCACCCCATCATGGAGGTGGCCCGCAGGCACAAGCTGGCGGTGGTCGAGGACTGCGCGCAGGCCTATGACGTCTACTATCGAGGACAGATGGCCGGCACCTTTGGCGACGTCGCCTGCTATAGCCTCCAGCAGAGCAAACACATCACCTCAGGAGAGGGCGGCCTGGTTACCACTGACGACCCCGAGGCCTACGCCCGTGCGGTGCTGTACGCCAACTGCGGCATGCCCTGGTACCGGTACGGCCTGGATGCCCCCCACCCCGAGCCGGTGGCCGGGCTCCCCACCCGCGGGCATTTCGCCTTCGGCCACAACTACCGCATGACCGAACTGCAAGGAGCGGTGGCCTGGGCGCAGCTCGCGAAGATCGGCGCGCTCAACGCGCGCCGGGCCGAGATCGTCGCCGCCATCGAGCAGGAGCTGGGCTCCGCGCCGGGCATCCGGCTGGCGCACTGCCCGCCGGACAGCAAGCCGAACTACTGGGCCTATCCCGCCTCCCTCGACCCGGAGCGGACGAAGCTGACCACTGCTGACCTTGGCCTGCCCCGGTACAACGAGATCAACTACCTGGAGCCGGTGTACCAACGCATGCATCAGGAGAGACGAACCGCGCTGGGGTATCCGCTGCCTGACTACGTGAGCTATGCCGCTGGAACCTGTCCCCAGGCGGAGGAAGGAGCGCGGCGGCTCTTCACTCTGTGGGCGCATCCCACGGGCGACCCAGCCGAGCTGCGACGGGAAGCGCGGGCCATCGCCGCAAAGGTCAGCGCAGCGCTCGGCTAGAGGCTCAGGCGGCGGACCACCTCACGAGTAGCGCCCGTACTTCTCAACCGTCTCGACCATCGCCTTGAGGTTGTCTATCTTGGTGTCGGCGGGCACCTCGTCCCCTGTGATCAGAACGTAACCGCCGCCCGCCATTCCCTCCTGTAGGCAGCGGCGCGTCTCCCGCCGCGCGTCCTCGACTGTGCCGAAGGGCAGGATAGTGCAGTCGAAGTTGCCCATCAGACACATGCGCTTGCCATACAGCCGCTTCGCCTCGGCGAGCGTGATATCTCCCTGGTTGGGCTCGAAGGTCTCGACGAAGTGCACACCCAGATCAGCGAACATGGGCATCAGATCGCGGATGGGTCCCAGAGTGTACAGGCCAGTGTACTTCCCGGGCACACCCCGGATCATGCTGGTGGCCACCTCGACATCGGGAAGAGCCCAGCGCTCGAACTGCTTGGGCCCCATGTTCGCCCCGGTCGCCCAGCAGATGTCCTGGAACCCGATCTCACAGGGAGAGGCGAGGAAAGCTGCGATCGCTTTCCGCCCCAACTCTCTCTCCAGCTCGAGGACGCTCTGGAGCAGATCGGGGTAATCGTAGAGGTCGGTCAGGGCCTCCCCCATCCCCCGCATGGACATCAGCTCGTGAATGGGCGTCGGCAGGTTGACGGCCGGAACCGCCTCCTCACCGAACATCTCCGCCACCTCCAGGTAGTCGTCCCAGCGGGGCTCTCCCACTCCAGCCAGGCGGTCCTCGACCACCTTGCGGTAGATCTTCCAGTCGTCCTCCCCCTTTATAGGGTACTCCACCCTCCTGTACACCACCGGATCGTGAGGGATCATGCCCTCGACCTCGCGGGATCGCAGTGTGCCATGGGGAGTCTGCCACACGGTCTCGGTCGTCACCCGGCCGTCGCTGCGGCGCTCGATCTCCCTGGTCTCCGTGCGATAGCCATCCGGCATGTGAAGGTCAACGCCGACAAAGCCGTTGCCCCGGTGATGGATGGAGCCCAGCATCTGGTGGACATCGAACATCGCCTTCCATCCGGTCCGGCCCAACACGGTATGGGCGTACCGGTTATGGATGAGCGGCGAGACCGGGACCATGTCGGGCACTTCGCCCCGCACGGCCGTCATGAACCGCTGCTTCTTGGTCATCTCGTTCTACTCTCCTCTCGGGCAGCGCTAATGGAGTAGGGCAGGCCTGAGACCACGCCTATCGCAGCTTCTCCGACAGCTCATAGCGTTTCGCGAGACGGGCTATCCTGGCGCTGAGCTGGTCCGCGTAGGCCCGGCCCTCATCCGAATCGGCGCCGAGCCAGGTGTACTCCTCCACCAGCTCCGGGAAGTGCGTCGCCACCATCGCCTTCAGCGAGGAGGCGACGCCGGACCGGAAGTTCACCCGATCGTGGTAGATGTGAGTCAGCGGCAGCCGCGCCACGGCTGCAAACAGGGCGTCGAGGTTCTCCTCAGTATCGGTCAGCAGGGGCAGGAAAGGCCCCAGAAAAACCCAGACCTTGATCCCGCGGCTGGCAGCGTCGCGCAATGCGGCCAGCCGCTCCGCGGTGGGTGATGCGCCGGGCTCGATCGCGCGGCGCAGCCTCTCGTCGAACGCGGTCAGGGTGAAGCCGATGTCGGCGGGCCGCCCCTCCAGCAGATGGAGGTCCCGCCGGACCAATGCGCTCTTGGTGAGAATCGAAACGTGCCAGCCCTGCCGTGCCAGGATTCCGACGCACTGCCCGCTCAGCCGGTACTTGGCCTCCAGGGGCTGCCAGCCGTCGCAGACCGAGCTGAGGATCACCGACCCCGGCGGCTTACGGCGCACCTCGCGGGCCAGCACCTCGGGCGCGTTCACCCGCGCGTCCACGAAGGTTCCCCACGGCTCGCGATGCCCGGTGAAGCGCTTCATGTAGCGGGCGTAGCAGTAGGCGCAGGCGTGCTCGCAGCCGACATAGCAGTTGATCGCATAGTCGGCCGGCAGGCCGGTGTCAGTGAGCACTGACTTGCATTCGATCTCGCGGAGGATCAAGGGCCCGACCACTCCACCAGACAGCGCTTCAGTGGGGGCGTCCGTCGGCTGACGGATGCGCTACTGCTTGAAGGCGCGGAGGCCCGTAACGAGGGCCGGCAGGCCGCCGGACAGGAAGGCCATCCGCACCGTCTCGGCGATCTCCTGCTCGCTGGCGCCTTGCTGGCGGGCACGCGCGGCGATGGCGGCCACGCCGTCGCCGTGACCAAGAATGGCGTCGCCGAGCAGCGACATGAGGGTCTTGGTCTTCGTGTCGAGCGCGCCGCCTGCGTTCACCATCCCCATCAGATCCATCAGGGGCTCCGCGAACTCCGGGTCCTGCTGATCCAGGGGCTTGAGGTAAGACGGAACCTGTGCCATAGGTGCCTCCTATGCCACTCTGCGAAGTGCCTACTCCGCCGAAGTAACGTCGGCTACGAAGGCTGGAAGCTTCGCTGCGTAGCACGAGCCGAGTGGCTTGGTGGAGGCACCATTCTGCGTTGGCAGGCCAGCATCATTCTCCCGCGTGAGCGCAGGATGGTATGAGAGAGGGCGGAGTCCGTCGGCTGACGGACTCCGCCCGTGCGGTCATGGGTACATCCTCCAGCCGCGCGATCGCGGCGGCTCGGAACGTCGTGGGCTACGGCTGGTAGAAGGTCGGGATGCCGGGGTCCCAGCCACCGCACCACTGCGGGTACCCGCCGGACCAGGGCCACAGGCCGAAGGGATCCGGGACGCCCTTGTTCCCCAGCTCGATGCAACTGTTGACGAACGCCCTCGAGTTCATCCACGAGGCGTGGCCGTCAAAGAATCCCAGGTTCACGCCGCCCAAGTGGCGGGTGAACTTCTTCATCAGGCCCGTGTCCCGCGCGTAGGCCCCCCCGGCGGGCGGCAGAAAGTAGATGAAGGGGCCGCACGTGTCAACGCAAGCCTGAGTCTCCCAGTCCGCCCAAGCACACCACTCGGAATTGCACTCCGCCGCGCAGAGGTCCGGGTAGGCGACGAGGCCAGGGCTGTCATAGTCCACGCAGGCGCCGGCGTCGTGCACCGTCATGAAGCTCGACGGGTCGCCCATGCTCGACGGGTTGACGTTGTGCCAGCTCATGTTGGTGGCGATGCTCTGCACGAACGCGTTGGCCGCGACGTCGTTTCGGTCGCCCGCCCAGTATTCCAGAGCGTACTTGTTCTGGATGAAGCTGTCAGTGACGCCACCGCCCCATCCGTTCGGGTAGGTGCCATCCTTCACGCAGAGGTCCTTGCCTTTGCCCCAGTTCCCCTGGTAGCGTACAAGCTCCCCAAACCAGTCCGGATCGCCGTAGATCAGCATGGCCCCGCCCTGCAACTGGTTGCTGGGACAGCGCCACACGTCACGGTTCTTGATGTACTCGTCGAGGATCACCGGGGCCTTGAGATACGGGTTGGCGTGGTCGGTCATAGGATCGCACGGCGGGTCGAAGGTATCCCCTTCTCCCGGGTAACCCTCGAAATAGGCGTGGACCTCCTGGCGCGTTTCCCAGGGAGGCCCCTTCTCATAGTCGCTCATGTACATCGCAATGGCCATCGCGATGTTCTTCACGTTGGAGAGGCACTGGATCTTGCGCGCCGATTCCCGCGCCCGCGCGAACACCGGGAAGAGCATCGCCGCGAGGATGGCGATGATCGCGATCACCACCAACAGCTCGATCAGCGTGAAGCCTCTACTTCTTCTGGTCATCATTTGCGCCCAGCCCTCCTTCAGAGGAATTCGCCATAAGGCCTACGGGAAGACCATCAGGACAGAAGCAGACTGACTGCCGTCACCTCCTTCCCCACGCCCGACTAGCCCGAGTCCGTCGGTTCACGGACCCCGGGGCACCGACCCGAGATTCTAGCACCTGACTCGCGAAAACGCCACTGGACAGAGCGGCGGGTTTCTTGTAGATTCCACCGGTATCACCCTGATACCTGCAGCCCATCCCTCGGGGAGCCGAGATATGCTGGCGAGGCTCAAAGAACTGGGGCTGACCCCCGCCGAGCCGTTCCGCGCCGGAGTGGTGGCCCACCCCTACCCAGCAACCCTTGACACAGACATGCACCAGGCCTTCGAGCTCGGCGTGGTCTTGACCGGCCAGCAGGACCGCCACTTCGAGAGCACGGTGCTCAGTCTGGCCCCGGGCGAGGTCTGGCTCTGCGCGGCCTGGGAGCCCCACGGCTGGCGCGCCACCGCACCCCGGACGCACGAGCTGGTGCTACAGTTCATCCCGGACTTCGTCGGGGATGAGATGCTCGGCCCCGTCTCCTGGCTCAACCTGTTCACCGTGCCGCCGGATCAGCGCCCGAGAGCTGACAGCCCCGAGCTCCGCGAGCGGCTCCTGGAGATCGCGCAGGAGATGCGGCAGGAGATGCACGAGCAGAGGCGCGGCTGGCTGACCACGATGCGGCTGGGGATTCTCCGCCTGCTCCACGAGGTCAGCCGCGACTGGGAACTGCGGGAGGGGCTCGGCCGACAGCGGATCATCCGGCCCGATGGTCCGGCCCGGGTGATGCCGGCCGTGCGTCTGGTCCACAGCAACCCCGGCCGCCGGCTAAGCGTGGCCGAGGGCGCGGCCGCATGCGGGCTCAGCGTCTCGCAGTTCGGCCACATCTTCCGCCATTCCATGGGGGTGAGCTTCGGCAAGTTTCGCGCTCGCGCCCGACTCGGCTACGTCGCCCAGCTCCTGCTGAGCACCGGTCTGCCCGTCGAGTCTATCGCACAGGCCACCGGCTTCGCCGACGCGAGCCACGTGCACCATGCCTTTGCGAAGGTGTATGGGTGCACCCCCGCGCACTACCGGACCGAGGGACAGAGCGTCCGCGAGTTCCGTGAGTACGCGCTGATCGAGTCCTCCGTCCCATCCCATCCGGAACTGCTTGAGGCCAAGCGGAAGAAGCTCGACCGGTAGGGCAGTCGGGCGCGGCGGACAACTCGCCGCCGCGGGGGCGTCATCCACCTCAGGTGGATGTCCTGCCGGTTCTTCCGGGCCGCGGCCCCGCGAAGGACCGGATCAGGTCGAGGTCCAACTTCCCCTTCTGACCCCAGCCGGTCACGCCCGCTGCAATCGCAGGCCGGAATCTTTCGTAGAGCCCGAACGCTTCGGCGGCCAGGTCCGCAGGTCGGTACGACGCCGCCAACTCCTCCATCGCCGCCCGCGCTGCCTGGAGATCATCCCCGAACTTGCTTCTCAGGTAGGCTTCGACCTGCGCGGGGTCAATGGGGTCGGGCCCTACCACCGCGCGGATGCCCTCACCGGTGCGCTTCGCCGGCACCGGTCGCCCGCACACCTCCACCCAGAACTCTTCGCCCAGGCCGACCTTCCTTGGCGCCTTGCCCTCGCCTGCCTTGGGCGGCCCGAAGATACCCAGGCGCCGGCCCTTGGTCTGCGCGTTCAGTCCCGCCACTGCCCTGCCCAAGGTCAGCGCGGCCTTCCAGTCATACCCCATACGAGCCGCCACCACGGCGCCCCACAGCGTCAGCACCGGCGCCCTGTTGATGAGCAGAGCCTGCTTCGCCATCTCACCCGACCTCCGCCTCCCGCAGACTTCGCAGCTGGCCGCCGAGCCTCCTTCGTCCATCGAAGGCGGACTACGAAGGCTGAATCCCCTGCCGCTGACAGCCATCGCGCGGCTCCGCAGGCCGTGTCCATCGTCCGCGGGGCGCTCCATGCTCAGCCCGAACCCGTCCAGCCCCGCGCCCCCCCGCCGACCACCCCCGAAACCAACCGAAGTTTCGGGCGGCGGGGGGGCATACATGGAAGAACCCGCTAGCAGGCCCCTCAGGCTGACCTGGCCGCGAGGAGCCTGGGACTCTCGTGCTACCTAGCCCGTCAGCGGACGGGCGGAGTGGCAAGCGCTCAAGGGGAATGGGGATGAGATTCTGGACATTGTTTCCGCTGCTGTTCCTGCTACTGCTCTTCGGCCTACCGGCTTGGGCGCTCGAGAAAGAGGGCTCGATCCCCGAGGACCTGATGGCGAAGAGGCCGCCCGCCCCATCGGAGGTCTACGTGGCCGCGCTGCCGTTCTGGGCCGGCAACGAGAGGCAGACCGAGCAGGCGCGGGCCTGTGTGATGCTGAACTTGCTGCGGCACGGCTTCAAGCTCGCGCCCAGCGGGTCGGACTCGCTGGCGACAGTGGCGCGGCGCACTGACCGGGCTATCAAGAGCGACCCCAAGCGCGAGCCCCTGGCGCGCATCGGCCAGCAGGACGCCGCGCGCCTGGGCAAGGAGCTCGGCGCGCGCTGGGTCGTCTACGGCGAGATAGGCGAGCTGCGCACCCAGTCCGAGAAGGGCTTCCCGCCCCGCAAAGCAGGCATGATAGACCTGCGCCTCATGCTCCTTGACGTCCCCTCCGGCGAGATCATCTACTGGAGCCATGTCAAGGACTATGGCACGGGTGGCAGCGGGTTCTGGCAGGCGAAGGCAACCGCCGTCGAGCGGAGGCTACTGACGCGCGCAATCAACCTCATCTTCGACGATATCGCTAAGGCGCTGCCCGAGCACTATGTCAGCGGCGAGGTCGCCCAGGAAACAGTGCGGCAGATCGCCGAACTCATGGGGAAGTAGCAGCTGGTCGCGCTACGACGTGTGGGGCGGGCCCGTCAGCCGACGGACCCGCCGCCGCCCCATAAGGCCCGGCCCGGTAGGGCCGGGCCTCTGCATTCGCCGGCTCTCTGAAGGCCAGGCAGCTTGCGATGGACGCGCCGCCTGCGCGTGCTATAATGCCTGGCACTTCGCCGAGCCAGGGTGACCAGCGATGCATGCCCCTCTCGCCTCCAATGATCCCGTGACCCAGGTTCTGAACGGCAAGCGCGCCGGCTTCGTCCCGGTCGCGCCTTCCTACGAGTTCCTGGGGCCGCTCCAGTTCCACCGCCTCGAGCTGAACTGGCGGGCCTGGTGGGATCGCCTGGAGCGCGAGGGCACAGATGCCCTTGCAGTTGACTATGAGACCTACCTCGAGGTCCAGTTAGGGGTCTACACCGAGATCTTCGACAGGGTCTACAGCCGTCCGGCCTGGACTTCGCTCCCCCACAACAGCACGCGGGAGCAGATGCGGGGCAGCGCGGTCGTGCGGCGGGGGGATGAGCTGTTCTGGCTCTCGGCCGACGGCTCGGCCTCCTGGATTCCGCCCCATCGGGCGGCCCAGCACGAGGCCGAGGTGGCCGACCGATCCCTGCCTTGGGCCGACCTGTGGGACCGGAGCGAGAGCGCCGGTCCGGCGGTTCGCGATGCCGCCGCCCGGCCGCTGCACGATCTCCGGCCTCCTCCCCCGCCAACTGGGGAACAGGTGGATGCCATCACCGGCTCCGAGCGCTACGACCTCGCCCGCGCGCTCGCCGCACGCTACCCGGACGATCTGCCGCTCTACGCGAGCGGCGTCTCTCCGTACAATGGCCTGATGTTTCTCTTCGGCTTCCAGCACCTGATGTACGCCCTCGCCGAGTCGCCCGCTCTCGTTCACCGCATCCTCGAGAACCAGCTGCCTGGCCCGTCTGCCCGCCTCGCGGCCGAGCGCCGCCTGGGGATCACACTCATGTTCGTGGAGGAGTGCATGGCCTCCGCGGATGTACTCTCACCTCGCATGTACCAGGAGTTCTGCTTCCCCTACACCAGGCAGGCGCTCCAGCTCTACGAAGACATGGGCTTTCGCACCGTGCTCTACTTCTCGGGGAACCCGATGCCTCTGCTCCCTTATCTCAAGGAGCTGCCTTTCACCGCGCTGGCAGTAGAGGAGGATCGCAAGGCTTACGGGATCGACCTGGCCGAAGTGCGCCGCGCGCTCGGGCCGGACCGCGTGCTCTTCGGCAATGTGGACGCGATGTTTCTGGAGAAGGCATCCGACGAGGAAGTGCTGCGGGAGGCCCGGCGCCAGATCGCCATCGCGGGACCCGACAACTTCATCCTCTCGGTCGGGAGCCCCTTTACTCCCGGGACCTCGCTGGAGCGCATCCGGTTCTTCTGCGAGTCAACCCGGTTGATCTGACGCGCCGAACGGCCACGGTTACCTGACCGACACCTCCAGGCCCTCGGGATCGAGGATTACGTTCACGCTGGCGCGGAAGTGCGCCGGGTCGCGCACGAAGGCCAGGTAGTGCTTGAGGTGGTCGGCGAGGTTGACGCTGTTGTGCGCCAGCACCACGCTGCCCGGCGGCATCCGGTCGTAGCCTGCCTCGAGGATGTCTCGATAGATCCCTTTCCCCCGCCCGCGGTCCCCATCGGCGTCCAGGTAGAGAAGGCCTATCGGGTCGGCGAAGTCGGTCACCACATCCACCGCGTCGGCCGCCACTACCCGGGCCACTCCCGAGGAGTCAACGCGCCTGACGTTGCGCTCGGCTCTCTCCGCTTCCTCCCTCTTGATCTCCACCCCGATCAGGGCCTCTGCCGTGTAGCAGGCGCCAGGGCCGACGGCGGCGCCGGCATTCGAGATGAAGGTGAAGCCGCAGAACACGCCAGCCGCGATCATGCGCTGAGGCCGCGCAACGGCGTTGATGGCATAGAGCAGCCGCTCCACGCGGGGCGAGATCGCGGTCCAGGGCACCTCGAACAGCTCCCGCACCGCCTCCCGGTGGGCCAGCATCTTGGCGTTGTCGTAGTTGCTCTCGGGCAATGCACCAGCCTCGCGCAGCGCATCGAGCGCCGCCCCAACGACCTTGATCTCTTCCTCTAGGGGCTCGAGCGCGCGATACGGATGGTGGTAGTCCATCCGGTAGCTGTCCCAGGTGTCGCTTCGGTATGTCGTCACCACGGCGTTGCTCCTGACGGGAGTTCCAGACTGACACGGACGCGAGCTGGACCGAGTCACAGACGTTCCCCTTCCGCAGACCGCGCGTCGAGTCCTTGGGCCTAGCGCCCGGCGGGAGGACCCGTCTCCGACGGTGAAGAAGGACCGGCCAGTCTTCCGGGGAGCAGGCCCATGTCGGCGGTGCGCAGCGAGACGGTAAACCTCTGTCCATCCGATGCCTCGCTCTGGCAGGTCGAGCCCGGCAACCCGAGCGCGGGCGCGTTCCACGCGCCCGGCCTGCGGGAGGGTTCTCCCTTCGCGCTCGCGCTCACTCGTCGCGGCACGTGGAGGAGCGTGCCGCGTCACTTGGAGCCAGACCATCCCTATGTGCTGGAATGCGACGTCAAAGCGCGCGGGCGCATCGGGTTGGTCTGGGTACGCGAGGGTAGGCCGCTGCCGGGTGAGGCGCAAGCAAGCTCCTGCCGAACGGGGAGACAGGTGTGGGCTTCACCGGCCGACACGCCGCGGTTCGCCCAGTTGTCCGAGATCGGCTGCGTATGGTCGCCGGAGCTCTTCTCTCAGGGAGGGGGGCACGGTTGCTGCGCAGCCCGCGCGGACTGGCATCGGGTCTCCGTGAGTGGGGCGAGCCCTTGCGCCGCCAACCGGGTCCAAGTCGTGTTGGAGTCCCTGGGCGACGAAGAGACGATCTTCGATCACCCCTACCTCGACGGGTTGGGCGCGGTCCCGGTCGAGATCGCGCTGGCGGCCGGCTACCACCCCAATAGCAGCAAGGTGGCGATCGTGGCCTCGCGGGAGAAGGCTTCGGGCGGGCAGTTCGCGGTGCTCTCCGTCGCCCCGGGGACGGGGCTGCCACAGGTGGTCCTTTCCGGGCGGCTGATGGTCTGGGGTGAGTACATCTGGGGCCGCCAGTACTGGCGGGCCGACTTCACCGGGTTGAGCAAGCCCGGCGTCTACCGGCTTCGCGTCTCCTTTGGGGATGGAAGGGAGGCCGTCTCACCGGAGTTCGAGATCGGCGCTGACCTCTACCTGAAGCTGCCGAATCTCACCCTTGGCTGGTATTACACCCAGCGCTGCGGCGTCGAGGTGCCGGGCTGGCATGCCGCCTGCCACCTGGATGACGCGCTGATCGGCCGCAGCCACAACCGCCCGCTCGGCCCCGGCGGCGAATGGACGATCACCGGCGAGGCCGACCTGACCGGCGGGTGGCACGATGCCGGCGACAACCACAAGTACATCTGCTGGTCTTACCTCGCGCTCTGGGCGCTGGCGCGCCTCCAGGGCATCGAAGAGAGCGACCTGCGGGAATCCGGCAACGCCTTGCCTGACCCGCTGGCCGAGGCCTGTTGGGAAGCGCGCTTCCTGCTCAAGACGGTCAGCAAAGACGGGCTCTTCCCCTTCGGCGTGGTCTCTCGTTTCGGGTGGTTCAACGTCCCGATCCATCAGGAGACCGACAACCTCCGGGGCACCGGAGACGAGCGCGCGCTTCCCGATCCTCACGAGCGCATCTGCGACATTCCCACCTACGGGCCTGTCTTCACCTCGGCCCTCGTCGCAAGCTCCCTCGCCGACCTCGCCCTGGCCCTGCGGGGCCGCGACGACGATCTTGCCGGCACCTGCCTCTCGTCTGCGCGCAACACTTGGCAGAACCACCACCAGGCCGAGCCCCCCGACGCCGAGTATCTCCGCTGGCACGCGGCCTTTGCGCTCCTCGACGCAGCGCTCCACCGGAACCAAACCGAACGCGATCTGGCAGATGACCTGGAGGCCCGGGTCGCACGCATCATCGCGCAGCAGAAGCCGGAGGGAGTCTTCCCGTTTCCCAAGGCCTGTGCGGATTACCAAGAGCAGGTGTTCGGCGTGCCGAAGGAGGCGCGGGCCAAGCTCCCTGACCTCTCACCGCAGAAGAGCCGCTACACCATCTCGCACGAGGCCTGCGGCATTGACTACATCCCTGCCCCATTCACCTACCTCCACGCCCTGCTCGACTACCTGGAGCTGTTTCCCGAAGGCCCGCAGGCGGGGCGGGCGAGAGCCGCGCTGGGTCTGACCATGGACCTCGCGTGGTCGCTCTCCGAGCGCACGCCCTTCGGGCAGATGATGGAGTGGACGTTCGCCCCCGACCCGGCCAACTTCGTCCATCTCTTCCATGGCTACAACTGCGCGCTGCTCTCGCTGGCGGTGGTGGCCTGCCGCGCGGCCGGCGAGCTGAGGCGGCCGGAGCTGCTGATGCTGGCAGAGCGGCAGATGCAGTGGGTGCTGGGCAGCAATCCCCGGCTCACCAGCCTGGTCTGCGGCGTCGGCCACAAGCAACTGGGGGTCTACCATACCGGCCTTTCCTTCCAGGACGATCACCGCACCGGAGCCCAGCCGGGCGGCGTGGTCAATGGGTTCGTCTCCATGGGCGCGCCGCGGCTCACCTACTCGGGGCCCAGCTACCCCTGGGACTTCCCATATCTGGACATCCGATCGCCGGCCGATGAGGCCGGATGGCGCGGGGTGGATGCAGACTGGTGGACGAATGAGACCTGGGTGCCCAATTGCTCCTGGTTCATCCTGGCCTCGGTCGCCCTCCACCGCGCGCTGACATCGGAGGCATCACGGTAGGGCGGGCATTCCTATGCCCGCCTCCGGCCGTAATCGCCAACGGGGATGGTGAGGAGATTGAGGCAAAGCATCGTGATCTTGGGGCTGGTGGGGGCGCTGTCTGTGCTCCGGCCGGCGTCCTATGCTCGCGCCGGCCTGGCGAGCGCAACTCAGACTGGAGAGGTGACGAAGATGACCGAAACCCAGATACTGAAGGGCGCGGAGGCACGCATCGAGCGCTACCGCAAGGCCAACGCGGTGATCCGCGTACTGGACCGGAAGGGCAAGGCCGTGCGGGGCGCCCGCATCCGGGTGGCGCAGAGTCGCCACGCTTTCCTCTTCGGCTGCAACGTCTTCCCGGTGCTCGGCTACCGAGACCCGAAGATGGAGGCGACCTACGAGCGCGAGTTCACGGCGCTCTTCAACTACGCCACGCTCGGCTTCTACTGGGGATCGTACGAGCGTGAGCCGGGTCGCACCCGCGCCGCCCACCTGCGGAAGCAGGCCGAGTGGTGTCGCGACCACGGCCTGGTGACGAAGGGGCATCCGCTCGTCTGGCATGAGGTCTACCCGTCATGGGGCCCCTCGGATCCGGACGAGACTCGAGCCAGACTGCGCGGCCGCGTGACCGAGATCGTGTCAAGCTTCGCCGGTCTCGTGGACAGATGGGATGTGGTGAACGAGGCCACGGTATCAGCGGAGGTGGATAACGGCGTAGGCCACTGGGCGAAGCGCGACGGGGCAGCCGCGATGGTGGGGGAAGCACTGGACTGGGCGCGGGCGGCCGGCCCCCAGGCCTTCCTGCTCTACAATGACTACAAGCTCGACGCCGACTACGAGCAGCTTGCGGCCGATCTGCTGAAGGCAGGCCGGCCGGTGGACGCGTTCGGGATCCAGAGCCATATGCACGGCGGCGAGTGGCCGATCACAAGAGTGTGGGAGGTGTGCGACACCTACGCCAGGTTCGGCAAGCCCTTGCACTTCACCGAAACCACCGTGCTCTCGGGCGAGCACGGTTACGAGCGGCCCAGGCCCTGGCCCACCACACCCGAGGGCGAGGCCGGACAGGCGGAGTACGTGGAGAAGCTCTACACCGTCCTATTCTCCCACCCCGCGGTCCAAGCGGTCACCTGGTGGGACCTGATGGATGGCTCCTGGCAAGGCGCGCCAGCCGGCCTGGTACGCGCCGATCTCACTCCCAAGCCGGCCTACAGACGCCTACTGGCGCTCATCAAGGGAAAGTGGTGGACGCGTGCGGACCTCGCGTCCGGCGCCGACGGCCAGGCCTCCTTCCGAGGCTACCTGGGCCACTACCGCATCACAGTCACCACGCGCGCCGGCACCCGGAAGCAAGAGATGGACCTGGTTCGGGGCCGCAGGAACGTGCTTACGGTGACCACGAAGTAGGGCAGCTTTCCGAGCTGCCCTACCCACGACTGCGGCAGGTCGCGGACCTGCGCTACTGGCCGGGCGGCGACTCCCCGTGACAGACAGCGCACGTCTTCTTGTACTCGTGGCAGCGATAGCAGACTGACCCGGCGGCGAAGCTCGCCTGCGCCTTGTGCGCCACGATCCAGTTCGACGGGTGCGGCATCTCCAGGCCACCGTGACAGCTCTTGCAGAACTCGGCCTGGTGGCATGTCTGACATGCCTGCGGGCGCGGCTTTGACTCCTTCCCGTGGCGGGAGAGCCAAGTGGTGTCGTGCGACTTCGGCCTCGCCCCCTGGTGGCAGTCAGTGCAGAAGCTCTCACTATGGCAGGCCTCGCACTCCGCGGGGTTTGCGCCCTGGTGCGCGTGCAGCCAGTCCGGCCGAGAGTGGCTGACCGGTCTTCCCCCTGTGTGGCAGGCCGTGCACTCGGCTTGCCGATGACACTGCAGGCAGATCTGTCCCTGAGACTTGGCCGCCTGGGCATGGCGATGCAGCCAGTCGGTCGCGCCGACCGCGGATCGCGCCGAGGACCCTTCGACTGCGCTCAGGGCAGGCGAGGCTCCCGCAGGGGCAGGCGCGGCGGTGTGCATGAGCTTGCTGTGGCACGCGTCGCAGTAGCTCTGATCGTGGCAGACCTGGCAGTACTCAGGCCGCTCGTGTGCAGTCCCGGCATGGAACTTGAGCCACTCGCTCAGATGAGAGTCCGGCCTCCGGTTCCGGTGGCAGCTCTGGCAGAAGCTGGGCCGGTGGCACTGCGCGCAGATGGTGGGGTCCTTCCGCACCTCGTACTTGTGATTGGCGAACCAGTTCTCCTCGTAGTGAGAAACGGGCTTGTTCGGCGCCACGCCCGCGACTTCGGTCGGCATCTGGAAGCGGCTGTCTATCGCCGATACGTACGCGACGAGGGCAGAGAGGTCGGCCTCGCTCAAGCTGGCGGGCACGGGCGGCATGACCGAACGTGGATTCGAGGCCGTGGGCGATCTCAGCTTCGCCGCCACTTTCTGGGGATCGCGCGGCCCGCCCTGCGCGAGATCCACTCCTTCCATCCCGCCGCCCCCATTGATGCCGTGGCACGACTGGCAGCGCAGGTCGAGAAACACTTTCTCGCCGCGGGTCTGGATATCGGTCAGCTTCACCGGCGCGGGGCCGCTCTTGGCCCCCGCGATGCCCAGGTAGCTCAGCGTGCCCAGGGAAGCGAGTGCAGCCAGGCAGACGAACGGCCGGCGCAGCGGCCGGCGCTCCGGGCTCCGGTCCAGGTAGGGCAGCAGGATGAGGGCGAGCACGACCAGGCCCGGGATCGCGATCGCGCCCGCGAACTCGCCCCACTGGCCCCAGGCCGCGGGGAAGTAGGTGAGCAGTTGGAAGTTCGGCAAGAAGTACCACTCCGGCCGCGGCTTATAACCCGTGCTCGACGGGTTGGCGATCGTCTCCAACGGCGCCCGGAGGACCAGGGCAACGCCGAACAGCAGGCTCAGGAGCAGAAGCGCCACCACCGCATCTCTGAACACCTGATCCGGGTAGAAGAGCCCGGGGCGGGGAACTGCCTCCTCGTCTCCCACGCGCCGCCAGGGGGCCGTGATTCCTTGTCTCCGCACCTGAGAGATGTGGAAGACCATCAGCCCGATCAGCAGCGCCGGCAACATCAACACGTGCAGGCCGAAGAACCGGGTGAGGGTCAGCGCTCCCACCGTCTCGCCCCCTCGGATCACGGTGGTGATGTCCCGCCCGATGACCGGCAGTGACCCCGCGATGCGCGTGCCCACCACGGTGGCCCAGTAGGCCTTCTGATCCCAGGGCAGTAGATAGCCGGTGAAGCTGAGAGCCAGGGTGGCCAGCAGCAGGAAGACGCCTATCACCCAGATGATCTGCCGGGGCCGCTTGTACGCGCCCCAGAAGAAGACCTGGAGCATGTGCACGAACACGATCACCAGCATCGCGCTCGCCCCCCAGTGGTGCAGCCCTCGCACCAGGCTTCCCAGCGGTAGCTGTCCGTTGATGTAGGCGGTTGACTGGTACGCCGCCGTGGGCGAAGGCACGTAGTAGACGGCCAGCAAGACGCCGGTGCAGGCCTGCATCAGGAAGAGGAAGAGCGCGGCACTCCCGAACACGTGCGGCCAGCCCACACCCCTGGCCAGCGGCTCCTCCATGAACTGGCGAAGGAGGCTGACCAGCTCGGTCTGCTCGTCAACCCAGCGCAGGAGGCGGCGGATCGCACCCGGGCTCCCCCGATCCGCACGTAGAGAACCCCCTCCTCCAGCTTGTGCTCCACCTGAGCCAGCGGCTTCGGTGGCGGCCCCTCCACCACGCGGCCGTCAATGCTGAAGACACCCCCGTGACAGGGACAGAGGAAACGCCGCGTTTGATCATCCCAACGCACGGGACAGCCCAGATGGGTGCATACATTGGAGAGCACGATGTAGTCGCGGCCGTCCTCCGTTACCGCGTAGAGCTCGTCTCCGCGCGTCGTCTCTCGCCACCCGTCCTGGTCTACGTAGCTCACCCGGAAGAGCTGCGGATGACCGACGGCGATGTCCCTCCGGGGCCCGAGCTTCAGCCACCGCGGCGCCGTCGTCCGGAACGCGTTGCCCACATAGAAGCGGACTAGCGGCAGGCCCAGCACGGCCGCGATCACCGCGCTCAGCAGCCCGCTAAGGTAGCTCAGGACACGCCGCCGGGTGACCAGGCGGCTCCCCTCTTCGGGCCCTTGGACACCCCGCTCGTCGCGCTGCCCTTCCATGCCCGACCCGGAGACCGACATGTGCCGATACCCCCTCCACCCTTCCCGCGGGGCCGCAGGCTGTCCTGCCCGCTCGGGGCTACCTCTGTTTACTCACTGCAACGCCCCCTCGCGCGTGACAATCGGAGCACGCATTCTTTCCGTGGCAAAGCGCGCAGAGCCCCATCGCCGCCGCTCCCGCCTGGCCGTGCTGCTTGGACCAGTCTCCCTGCTGGTGGCTGGAGGGCGGCAGGGTGGAATGACAGGCCGCGCAGTCATGGCGGCCGGCGCCGTGACAGGTGGCGCATACGGACGGAGCGGCGATCGCCTTGGCTCCATGCTGGGTAACCCAGGTCGCGGGGTGCGGCATGTCGAGGCCGTGGCACTTGCTGCACTCGCTCTCCCGGTGGCACCGCGCGCAGACGGTCCGGTTTTTTTGGGCGGCCACTCCGTGCGGCTCTCGCTCCCATCCCTTGGGATGAGGCATCGCCAGCCCGTGGCAGGAGGAGCAGAACTCCTGGCGATGGCAGAGCGAGCACTCCGCGTGCGGCTTCTTCGCCTCGCCGCCATGGCGACTCAGCCAGTCGGCCGGCGCATGGGAAGTCGGGAAGGCGCCGCGGTGGCAACTCTCGCACGCCTCTTTCCCGTGGCAGCGGTCGCATAGTGCCCGATCCTTGAGCGCGGTCTTCGGGTGCGAGGCCAGCCACGCCTTCGGGTGCGGCATGGCCAACCCGTGACAGGAATCGCAGTGCTTCTCGGTATGACAGAGCAGACATGAAGCAGGCTGTGCCTTGCTCGCCGCGCCGTGCTGGCCGATCCACTGCGGGCCATGGCTGGCCGGCGCCTTCTTGGCGTGGCAGCTCTGGCAGAAGCTCGGCTTGTGGCAGGTGCGGCAGCTCGCCTCACCCAGCTTGGCTGCATCCTTGTGGCGCGTCAACCAGTCCGTCGCGTGAGAGGCCGGCACCCCCTGCTTGCCGTGGTGACAGGCGTCGCAGAACTGCTGCGTATGGCAGACCCGACAGCTCTCCGGATTCCGATTCGCCTCCGCCGGGTGCCGGGCCCGCCACTCCTGGGGATGCGGACGGCTGATGGCGTGGCAGTCGGAGCACCAGCTCGCGGTGTGGCAACGCTGGCAAGCGGCCGGATTCGCCAGTGACTCCCGGCCGTGGATGACCTGCCAGTCGGCCTGGCGGTGTTCCTGGCGGAGACCGTGGCAGGCCCGGCAGAACGCCATGTTCTTGACATCTTTGGGCCGCGCCTCGGCCGGCGCAAGATGACAGGAGAAGCAGCCCGTCGAGTCCTTCCGCGCCTCCTGGGGATGCCGCGCGACCCAGTCAGCCGGGTGGGGGTTGGCCGCTCGGTGGCAGGCATCGCAGAAGTTGGGCAGATGGCACCGCTCGCAATCCTGCTCGCCACGCTGGTGCACCTCTTGCCGATGCGCCTCCACCCAGGCCGGATCGAAGACTGTGGGCTTTCGCTCCCCGAGTGTCACGTGGCAGGTCGAGCACTCATTGGGAGCGGTCTTACCGTCGTGGCACTTGTAGCAGACTTCCATCTGAGGCGTGTACTTGTAGGGCGTGGTGACGGCCGCCACTTTCTCTGAGGAGGTGACCCCCGTATAGAGCCACTTCGGCCCGTGAGCCACCCGGTCGTGACAGAACGTGCATTTCACGCCCATGCCCCAGTGGGCCTTGTGCGTGATCTTGAGCCCATGGTAGGCGACCAGGTCGTCGGTGGTCGAGTGACAGCGCTTGCAGTTCGCGTCCGGCACATGGCCCTGAATCGCGGTCGCGCGCACGTCCCCGGCGGCGTGCTCTCGCACCAGTCGGAGCGCGTGCAGCTTGCTCTTGAGCATATTGGCCATGCCGGGCATCACGTGGCAGTCCTCGCAGCTCACCTTCTGGTGCGCCGACTGGCTCCAGGTGGCGTAGTGCAGGCTCATCTCGTGGCAGGACTTGCAGAAGATCGGCTGGTTGGTGACCACGATCGCCGTGCCAGTCAGGGGGAGCACGATCGCCGCGCCCACTATCAGCAGCACCCAGAGCGGCACGCGCCTCCTGAGGCCGGGCAGCTTGACCGGCCTCAGGAGCGGCGTGATCGGGATGCAGACCCACCGCGTTAGGTGGGTCACTCCCGTGGCTAGGCGCGTGACTCTTCTCACCCCTGCTTACTCTCCAGCTCTGCCCCGGCGCGGCCCGAGTGCAAGCCTGCCACGCCATGGTCTCCCCCGGCCTCTGCATACTCCCGCGGGTGGTTCTCCTGGAAATCGCGAAGACCTATCTTGCCGGTCAGCCAGACTTGGCTCATGGGGAACACGGAGGGGTTCCAGTGCACGTTGTACATGTGCCAGACGATGATCGCCAGGAAGGCCAGGATCGCCTCCCAGCTGTGCACGATCAGGGCAATGTCCATCACCCACTTCGGCAGCAGGATCAGGCTGATCTGAGGCGCCCACAGGAGGGCGCCGGAGCCGATCATCACGACCGACCCCCACCCGACCGCCAGGTACTCGAACTTCTCGATGTAGTTGTAGCGGCCGAACTCCGCGCGGATGGGGGCGAGGCCGAAGTAGAACCGCAGCATCTGGAGGAGGTCCTTGCCGTCCTGGAGACGCGGCAGCAGTTGCCTGAATTCCCAGTAGCCGCGCCGAGAGAAGAGCACGTAAAGCGCATGGTAGCAGACGATCGCGATCAGCAAGGTGGCAGCCGCGCGATGGATCACGGCCCGCGCCCCCATGCCTCCCAGGAAGCTGATCACGCCCCGCGACACGGCTGACCCGGGAGAGGCGAGCGGGAGACCGGTGACCAACAGCGTGACGAAACTGGTGATCAGGACCCAGTGCTGGGCCCGCTGGTTGAGGGTCAGCCGCTCGAACTGCGGCTCTTCTTCCACTCCTCGGCCTTCGGTAGAGCGGGCAGGGCCGCGCCTCGCTCGCTGCCGGATGCGGGTCCCGAGGTCCAGGCAGATGTAGCCCGCGAAGGCTGACATCAGGCCCGCGATGAAGACCTGGTAAGCGATCCTCACGAAGAACACGCCGCGGTCTCGGCTGGGGGAAGGCTGAAGGTGGATCCTGCCCTCCGCGAAGTGGGCGGTCGCGCCCGGATGGCAGCGGCCGCAGGTCTGAGGGAGATTCGCCCGATTGACGCTGGAGCGCGGGTCGCTGGAGGGCAGAATCAGATGCGCGCGGTGGCAGCTCGCGCAGTTGGCCGTGCGGCTGTCCCCGAGCTCGGAGGCGGCGCCGTGATAGCTCCCGAGGTAGCTCACCAGGCGGTTGGCCGGAAGCGCGTAGCGCCGCTGTAACCCTGGATCTTCGTGGCAGGAAACACAGGTGGCCACCACGCCCCTCTGGAGTACGCCGCGCCGCGTCGCCAGGTGCTCCGCATGGCAGGTCTCGCAGCTCGGCACATCCCGGTTCCCGGAGAGCAGGGCCTTCCCGTGCACGCTCGCAAGGTAATCGGCTGCGATCGCCGCGTGGCAAGCGCCGCAGGTCTTCGCGATCCGCCTCCGGCCCAGCCGAGCACCGGGGTCGGAGGTAGGCAGCACGTCATGCCCGCCATGGCAGTTGGCACAGGTCGGCGTCCCGCCGAGCCCTCTCTGCCTGACCAGGTCGTGGGTGCTCGGCAGCGGGGCCGACTTACCGGTCGGGGCCAGCGGCCCCGGGTGCACTGCTTCCCGATGGCACCGCTCGCAGTTCACGGGCGACACCGGGAGGCCGTGAGGCACGGTCGCGATGCCCTGGTGGCAGTCTACACAGGTGGCGGTCTGGTGAACCGAGCCGTGGATTGCCTGGATGTCCACCCGAGGGGCGCCCTTGGCTTGGGAACCCGCTCCGTGGCAGCCCAGGCAGAACTCCTCATCCCTGAGCAGACTGGACGGTATGAGTAGCGCCTGCGCGGACTGCGTTTCCACCGGCGGGGCCGCCCCTGCCCCGGAGGGAGGCGCGAGCGCGCAGACCCAACACATGGCCGCGACCAACCATGAGCAGCGGCGTGGGTGTGGCCCCCCTCGCTGGGTCCTCCGCGCCGGCCCCAGCAGCATTCCTACTACCCCCCCGACGCGTAGGAGTGCAGGCTCTGCGAAAACACGGCAAGCTGATTCACTCCCAGGAATGTGAAGAGGATAGTTGCCATGCCCGCGACGACGACGGCATTGGTCTGCGGCGGACGCCAGCCGGCTCGCAGCCGCGCGTGCAGATAGAACGTGTAGACCAGCCAGGTGATGAGAGACCAGGTCTCCTTCGGATCCCACCCCCAGTAGCGGCCCCAGGCGCTATAGGCCCATACCGCCCCGGTCACGTTCACCAGTGTCAGAAACGGGAATGCGAAGCGCACTGTCCGGTAGACAGCCTGATCCAGCATCGGCGCTGCCGGCAGGCGGTCCTTGACCCATCCGGGCCTTGCGCCTGCCCGGTAGCTGACGAAATAGAGACAGGCGAGCGCGCTAGCCAGCCCAGCCGCGCCATAGCCCACCACGGCCACTGAAACGTGGAAGATGAGCCAGTTGCTCCTCAGCAGCGGCACCAGGCTCTCGGCCTGCTTGAGATGAGAGGGAAGAGTCGAAGCGTAGCCGAGAAGCGCCACGGCCAGAAGCAGGGCGGGCCCGCCTGCGGCCTGGACGCCTTCCGCTTCCCGCGCCGCGCGCCACTCGAAGACGAGGTAGGCCAGCACGATCATCCAGGCGAAAGCGCCCAGGTACTCGTACATGCTGACCAGAGGAACGTGGCCCGCGCTCACCCCGCGGACGACCAGCATCGCCGTCTGAGCGGCCACGCCCAGCCACGCGCCGATCGTGGCCACGATGCCCACTCTCGCCGACCTGGTCGCGAGCCGCACCAGGTAGCAGACCAGGGCCACCAGGTAGAGGCCCAGCGCGATCTCGAAGAGCACTCCCTCAAGGCGGAGCATCAAGCTCCTCTCCCAGACACCCGGCCCCGGGCGGTCAGGCTTCGTAGCCCGCCGAGGCACACAAAGGCACAGCCGCAGGTTGGAAACCTGCGCTACCGGCCAGGTCCGTCATGCTTTGGGCGGCACGAAGGTGTGCTTCGAGGCCGGCATGTGGCAAGTCGCACAGGTCACGGCCTGGAGCGTCTCCTTGCTATGCTGCGGGCCTGTCAGGTTCGTGTGGCATTTGCCGCACAGCTCGTTCACCGGCGCCTGCAACTGCATCGGCTGGCTTCCCTTCGAGCCATGAGGGTCATGGCAGGTGGTGCAGACGGTTCCTCTATCGAGGTGCTTCCCACCACCCAGGCGCAGCTCGTCGTACTGCGAGTTCATGGCGCCCTTCGGTACCTCGGCCAACAGCGTGAAGGACTGATCGAGGTCATCGCCGGGCAGGAAGCCGACCGCGAACGGATAGCGTCCGTCCTTGCTCTTGCCCTGGGAATGGCAGCGGGCGCAGATCATGGCTCGCCTCGCCGGGTCCAGCTCCTGAGGCCGGACGATCGTATCCTTCTTATCGGTCGCGCCGGCGTGCTCAGACCCCGGGCCATGGCACATCTCGCAGGTCACGCCCAGCGCCGACCACTGGCCTGTTTCCGGGTCGAAGCCGCTGGCATGGCAGCCCAGGCAGTCCTGCTTGGCGTCAACCGCCTCCCTGGGCCGCCAGCTCTTGATCTTCACCACCCATTCTCCCGGGAGCACCTTCAGGTCTCGATCGAGGAACGACTGGTACCGCTCTCCCGAGCCCACCACGTAGGCGACCTGATCGCGGGGGAAGGGCGCGCCCTTGGAGAAGTCGGCTACCACCTTGTGGGTGTCGTCCGCCTCCTCGATCTTCCACAGGGCGCGCGCGTGGGCGGAACCCGTCCAGCCGGCCACTGCCTGCGGGTCGGTGGCCTGATGACACGCGGTGCACAGCTTGGGACCCAGGTACTTGGCGTCCCTGGCCACCCCCCCTCGCGCCTGCGGAGCCACAAGCATCGCCCCTAACAAACCCACCACGAGGACTACCCCGGTCAACCTTCCTCTCCTCACGGCGTCTCCTCACGCTTTCCGGCAGAGCCCGCCTCCTGCACCGCTCCCAGTCCGGATGCTAGCTTCGCCAGCAGGCGCTGGCTGTCGCGCCGTCCCCCCTGCTGGGACGCGCCCACCACCACCTGCGAGCCACGACCCTTCGCGCTCACCAGCGCGACCACACTGCTCGGCCGCCCGCCGAGCACCAGCACCGACCCCAGCGCGATCACGATGAACCCCAGGAACACGATCGGGATGCCGACATCGCGATCCAGTGAGAGCTGCGCCCCGCTTCCGGCGCGCACCAGCCGGAAGTGGACGCCGGCGTAGTCCGAACCGCCGGCCCCTACCCAACCCAGGGGTTTCCAGCTGTGGCTTAGCTCGCCCGACTGGTCAACGAAAACCTGTGCCGCCGGATCGGCCTTGCCCTGCTCGTCGGTATCGCGGAACGCATGGATGAAGACCACCCAGGGAGGGTCATCGAGCCGACGGACGGTGCTCATCATGTCCACCACGCCCTGCTCGGCAAACACCACCGGCACGTAGCCCTGTGACTCCCCCTTCGTGACCTCCACTGCGTACCCGATCGGCATCACGCTCTGCAGGGACATGGTGACGCTGTGATAGCGGAGGGGATGGTTCGGCCGCACCGTCTCCGAGCGAACCGCCTTGCCCTCCTCCAACACCTCCACCTTGGCCCAGAAGTCGGTCGGCGCGCCCTTGGCGTCGTGCTTCATGCCGGCATCCGCCAGCCGGAGGCCGAAGGAGTCTTCGCCCACGGTCACCGGGAAGGTCTCGCCGGTAGCGATAGGAGCAACCGCCTGGTAGGCATGGCCCGGGAGCCGGCCCCAGGCCGCGCCGATCAGGATGACGACCATCCCGAGATGAACCACCACCGGCACCCAGGGTGTCCACCGGCCCCGCCTTCCCACCAGGCCCCGCTGACCCTCCTCCGCTCCCGGCACGGAGAGCACGCCGTAGCCGTGCCGGCTCAAGAGGCCAGTCATCGCCGCGGCGGCCTCGTCAACCCCCTGCGGGAGGCGCCAGCGCGCGCGCTCGGCCCGGCTCAGGACATCGGCCAGCGCGACCTGCTCGGGCGCTCTGCCTGCTTCTCCCAGCAGCTGCCCGGCGCGCTGTAGGCTGCACGCCAGCAGGTTCACGGCTAGCAGGGCGAAGGCGCCGATGAACAACCAGGAGCCGTAGATGTTGCGAAGGGTGGTCCTGGTGACCAGCGGCCCGAACAACGTGCCGAATGTCCTAAGATAGGCTTCATCGGCCGCGTTCTGCGGGATCAAGGTGGCGAGCGCCATCGCCACCACCAGAATGGCCAGCAGCCACAGGGTCAGGCGCGCCGAGGCCAGCCGCGCGATCACGCCCGGCCGGGCGCGCTGAACCGCGGGGGCGCCGCCCGGTGCGGCAGCACCCCCCTCCTGCTCGTTCTCCAAGCTACGCTGTGTCACACCACCCAACGCGCGTTAGTCGTAGTCAAGTCGGACGCAAAGACGTCTCTGCGCTCAGAATCGCCTGCGGAGGCCGGCCCGCCAGAGGCCATAGGCCCCGTCGTGCGAGATGCTGGCCTGGTCGCTCCAGCTCCGGCGCTGATGGCTCAGCACCACCTCGGTATCGCGGTCCACCAGGTACCCGGCCCCGACCCAGCGATCGAGCACGCGAATGTCGAACGGGTTGAGGATCATCGCCACGCCGTTGAGATCGGGGTTCAGATCGAGGTAGTCCCCCAGGTCGTAGAGCGTCTCCTTGCCGTTGGTCGCGGTCCGGGCGTAGCGCCCGAAGAGCCGCAGCCGCGACGTCGCCCAGAGCGAGCCGTCCAGCGTCTGGATGGTGGCCCGGTAGTGGAAGGCCGCGCGGGAGTCGATAGGCGGGAAGGAACCAGGAGCCGGCGGCAGTGGCGAGAGGACCGCGAAGTCCGCGATCCCGTAGGTCACGTCGGACCAGGTGTCACCGTCCTGGAGATAGTAGCCCGCGCTGAGCTGGCCGCGGCCCTCGGTGTGGACCAGTTGCGCGCCCCTGGTCTTCGTCTCCACCTCCGCGGTGCGAAACGCGCCCAGCGTCGGGACTGACACTTCGTAGGAGTCATCACGCTTGGTGTAGAGGCCGCTCAGCAGCAGGTTGTTGCGGAGGCTGTAGCTCAGTACGCCCGAAAGGAGCCGCCCGTCGTTGGGCGAGCCGATCAGGCGGGACGCGTCCTCCCCATCGGTGAAGCGCTCGGCGTCGGTCTCGGTCACCGGCGGGTGCTCGTTCAGGAACGGCCCCTGCTTCTCGGCGTGGCAGCGATAGCACATCTCGCCGTTCGAGGCCTCGGAAAGCGTCCCTCGCTGCTCCCCATGCACGTTGTGGCAGTCGGTGCAGACCATCTTCCCCTCAGGTATCGGATGATGAGAGGGAAGGTTCTCTTCGGCCACTTCGCCGGGGTGGCATTGCTGGCAGAGCTCCGGCTCTGGGGCCTTGAGCATCGCCTCGCCTTTGCCCTGATGCGGGTCATGGCAAGTGAGGCAGGCATCCCTGGTGCGGGCATGTGCGGACATCGGCCAAAGCGTCTGCTTTCCTCCCCGGTGACAGCTCTGGCAGATCGCCGCGATCTGATCGCCGCTCAGGTTCTTCAAGCTGGGCCGCTTGCTCTCGTCGGACAGATCGGCCAGGTGGTCCGCCGCCCCGCGGTGACAGGCCGCGCATCCCTGGCGGTCCGGTGGCACCTGGGGCGCGCCAACCGTGCGCCGATGCAGGCTGGCCGCCCAGCTCCCCGTCGGCCCAGGATGGCAGGCCGCGCAGGCGGCCGCCACCGCTGGCACTGGCGCCTTCTCATCGGCCTGGAGCCGCGACCCCGGGGGGCTCAGCATGAGCAGGGCCGCGCCGATCAGCCCGCCCAGCCAAGCCGCCCTTGCCAGCCAAGCTCTCACTCTTCTCACCCCAGTCACTGCGGTCTTCACGTGGCCTCCCCATCCCCGGTGTTGTTGGTGGCGCTACCTGCGGGGGTCTCCCCTGCGCCCTCGCACCCCTGTTCGAGCTCGCGGGCCTGGGCGGGCTCGCCGAGGCCGAACAGTCGCTCGGCCGCAGCCAGGAGGTCAGCATCCTGGGGCTCACCTCCTCCGGCTGCCTCTCTCAGCGCAGTCAGCGGCCTGTGCAGCAGCTTCCTCACCAGCAGATCGGTCACGTAGTCGGCGGTTGCCAGATCGCGCTCCGACAGGCCGCGGCGCGCCGCTAGCCTCAGGCACTCCTGACGTGCCTCCTCCGCGCGGTCTCGGAGCTCTGAGACCGCCGTGCTCGCCTTGGCGCCCCCACGCCACTGGTGGAAGGCGCAACTCTCCTCTGACACGATCGCCTGTACGCGGGCAACCTCGGCTTCCCGCTCTCGCGCGTGCCCGCCCACTACCGCCTCCAGATGGTCTAGGTTGAACAGATGTACCCCCGGAAGCTCCTCTACGGCCGGGTCCACGTTTCTGGGAACGCCGAGGTCAACGACCACCAGCGGGCGGCCGTCCCGCCCCTGGGTGGCCTCCCGGATCTGATCCGCCGTGATCAGGTGGTGGGGCGCAGCCGCGCAGCCGACCACGATGTCGCTGCTGCCGAGCACCTCCGGCAGCGCCTCCGCCCTGACGGCGCGGCCCCCCACCAGTGAGGCGAGAGCTTCCGCCCTCTCGTAGGTGCGGCTGAAGACGGTGACGCGGCCGGCGCCCAGACTGACCATATGCTTCGCGGTGACCTTGGCAATGCGACCCGCGCCGAACACCAGCACCTGCTTCCCGCGGATGTCGCGGAGCACTTCCATCGCCATACGCGCTGCGCACTGGCCGACGGAGAAAATGCCGGAGGAGATCGCCGTCTCCCGCCGCGCGCGTTTGCCTGCGCGCACGGCTTGCTGGAAGAGACGCTTCAGGATGGGGCCGGCATATCCGCTGCTCAGGGCGCCGACCAGCGCGGCCTTGACTTGCCCCAGTATCTCGTGCTCTCCGAGCACCATGGAGTCGAGGCCGCAGGCTACCCGGAACAGGTGGCAGGCCGCCTCCGTTCCGACGTGGTGGTAAACCCGGTCCTCAGAGATCCGGTCGCCGGCCTGCCCCGCCTCACAGATCAGCTGCTTGGCCGCAGGGCCCAGCCCGTCTCCCGAAGGGCCGACGTAGTACAGCTCGAGCCGGTTGCAGGTGCAGACGACAACGCACTCGCTCGCCCCCAGCTCCGCACGCGCGCGCTTCGCGAGCACCCGCTCAAATCCCCCGTCCGCCGCGAGCGCCTCCCGGATACCCAGGGGTGAGTACTTGTGGTTTGTCCCAACTACCTGGATCACGTGCTGGCCCCGCCGACTGCGCGCTCTCTGAAGGTCGGTCCCTTACGATTGGCAACGCCTGTCTCCAATCCTGCTGGCCTTCCCCACGATCACCAGGTCAGTGCCTGTCCTTGTCCATGTCGCGCCCCACGAGCGGATGACAGAGGGCCGCCCTTGCGACGCGCTTCGCGACCGGCCGGGTCGCTGCTGGTGAGCGCCAACCAGATAGCCTTGCTGACTCCGGCCGCGAATTTGTACCCAAATTCACTAATTCCGTCAAGGGGCTTTTCTACCGGCATCGCGGACGACGCGAGGAGAGGCGCCCCTGCCTGCCGAAGACGGCCCGCCGTCCTGGCGTTCCCTGCCGCACAGGTATCCGGCGGCTCCGCAGGAACGCCGGAGCCGTAGCAGCAGAAAGAGGAAAGGGAACCATGCCCCCGCGGAAGACGATTGTGATCCAGCCTCTGGGATTCGACGCACCTGTGACCGCCGCTGCGAAGGAACTCGAGCGCTACCTGCCCAAGCTCGCGAACGTAGCTGCGAGGGCCCGGCCGGCCCGGGCCGTCATCCCCGAGGGCCGGCCCGTTGACATCGTCCTGGGCGTCTGCCAGCATCTCGCAGACCTCGGCCTGGGCGCGCTTCCTGTCGCCCACGATGACGATGACGCGCTGGCCATCATCCCGAAGGCAGGAAAGGTGTATCTCGCTGGCTCGAACCCGCGCAGCGTCCTCTTCGCGGCCTACCGTCTCCTAGAGGAGCTGGGGGCGGTCTTCCTTCGGCCCGGGCCCCGCGGTGAGATCCTGCCGCGGCGCGCTGGCCTCTCCTGGCCGAAGCGGCCCATTCGCGAGCAGGCGAGCTATCGCCACCGCGGCATCTGCATCGAGGGCGCGCCGCGGTTGGACCACGTGCTCGACCTACTGGACTGGATGGCGAAGAAGAAGATGAATGCCTTCCAGCTCCAGTTCCGGCACGCGGGTGTCTTCTGGCGCCGGGGCTACCAGGGAATGGAGATGGATCCGGCTTCTCAGAAGGCCGGGCTGAGCGAGGCCGACTGCCTGGCGCTGGACGACCGCGTGATCGCGCGGGTCAAGGAACTGGGGATGGTCCTCCACCGCGTCGGTCACGGCTGGACCAGCTATGCTGTCGGGGTGCCCGGGCTGGGCTGGGAGACGACCGCCCAGCAGCCGCCCGCGGACAAGCGCGACTGGCTCGCAGAGGTGGGCGGGAAGAGGGGTCTCTGGCATGGCGTTGCCGCCAACACGGAGCTCTGCTACTCCCGCCCCGAAGTGCGAGAGGCCTTCGTGCAGGAGGTGCTGACCTACGCCAGGCAACACTGCCAGGTTGACCTCCTCCACGTCTGGATGTCAGACTCCTACAATAACAAGTGCGAGTGCGCGGAGTGTCGGAAGCGGCCCCCGAGTGACTGGTACGCGGTACTGATTGACGAGATCGGCCGGCGTTTGAAGGCGGAGAAGCTGCCGACGCGCATCGTCTTCCTGGGCTATATGGATCTTCTCTGGCCGCCCGCCGAGGTCAGGTTCACCACGGATAACGTGGTGTTCATGTATGCGCCGATCCACCGGTGCTTCCGCCATCCGCTGACCGAATCGAAGTGCGATCAGCCCGCCCCTCGCGCCCGGCCCCCGCTGAACCAGTGCCGTCTGCCGGCCACCAACCGCTTCTACGCGGACACCGCCGGCGAATGGGCGAAGGTAGGTGTGCCGGACAGCTTTGTCTTCGACTACCACCTGATGTGGGCGGTGTGGCGAGACGGCCTGGGGGCCGACCTGGGCGCGGTGATGGCGCGCGACATCCAGGATCTGGAGCCGCTGGGCTTCCGGGGCTTCATGAGCTGCCAGTGCACCCGCTCCTTCTACCCTCTGCCCTACCTGCCCAGTGCCATGGCGGACATGCTCTGGAACCGCCGCCAGCCGGCGCGAGCGCACCGCCGCAAGGTCATGTCCAGTGCCTTCGGAAAGCACGCGGATGAAGTGGAGCGCTACTTCGCGGGGATGGTCCGCGCCTTCCGGCTGGGGCCCGACCTGGAGCACAAGACAGTGGCCTCGGATCTGCCCGCGGCGGGAGCCACGAGAATCGGGCGCATCGCTTCGTCCGCCGAAGAGGCGCAGCGGCGCTTCACGGCCGCGGCCAAGCGCGAGAGTGAGCCCGCGGTGCGCCTTAGCCTGGAGCTGGTGGCGCTCCATGCCGAGCAGGCCGCTGCCGTCGCCCGCGCCTACCTGGCGGGACTGAAGGGCGACAAGCAGGCGCTGGCCGCGATCCGGGCGAGCCACGAGAAGCGGATGCCGGCCATTCTCCGCGACTACTCGCCCTGGGTTGACCCGCTGGTCGCCGGCCCGGTGAGGGAGGCGTTGGCGGCCGCGGAGAGGCTGGTGTGATGTACAGATTCTCCTGCATCACGGTGACAGCCGTAATGCAGGGGAATCCCCTGTAGAAGCGTCAGGCTGTGCGCTGAGGAGTCTCTTGCATTACGGCTCATATCACCATAGTGCAAGAGACTCCATAGGGCGGGAGTGCCTAGGCCCGCCGCACCCGCTCGACCGCGTCCCAGACCGCGGCTGCGATGAACTCGTTATCCTCTTCCGACATTCGTGGGTGGATAGGCACGCAGAAGAGGCGCCCGCCCACTTCATCGGAGACCGGAAGGTCCTGGCCCCGGGTATGGGCCCTGATGAACGGGATCGTCCGGTGGCACGGCGGGTTGGCGACGATGCTGTTGACGCCGTACTCCTCGGCCAGCAGGGCCAGCAGCCGGTCCCGCTTCTCACCCGCCCACTCCTTCGGCGCGAGCAACGTGTAGAGGTAGTAGCTGTGTTCGTAGCCCTCAGGTTCGTAGGGAAGCTGGAGGCCGGGGCAGTCGGCGAGCATCGCGCTGCGCGCCTGGCCCAGCTTGCGGCGATCCTGGATCAACCCGTCGAGCCGCGCCAACTGGACCAGGCCCACCGCGGCTTGCACCTTCGTCATCTTGTAGTTCGACCCCCAGCCCGCGCGCTTCAGGTTCGGGTCGCTCTCGGGGACGGCTCCGCCGAACTGCCGAATCCCGCGCAGGCGGGTCACCAGGGCGTCGTCATCGGTGGTGAGGGCGCCGCCCTCCCCCAACGTCGTCATGTTCTTCTGGGTGTGGAAGCTGAAAACGTTCATCCACCCCTTCTTGCCGATCTTCGTGCCGCGGTAGCCTCCCCCGCAGGCGCGGGCCCCGTCCCCGATCACCTTCAGCGGGCCGTGCCTCGGATGCGGGTGGCGCGCGGCCAGCTCCAGCAACTCATCCATGGGGGCCGACAGGCCGTTCATGTGGGTCGGGAGGATGGCGCGGGTGCGCGGGGTGATCCGCCGCTCGACATCGTTCGGGTCCACATTCAGGGTCTTGGGATCAACCTCGCAGACCACGAGCGTCCCGCCCTGGCCGATGATTGACATCAGCGACGCGCGGAAGTTGATGGAAGGCGCGATCACCTCATCCCCGGGATCGAGGTCCAGGCTCATCACGGCCATGTCCAGCCCGCCGCCAGCGCCGTTGATGGAAACGCAGTGCTTGGTGCCGCAGTAGGCCGCGAAAGCTCGCTCGAATTCCTCGATCTCCTCGCAGATGAAGCCGAAGCCGACGGTAGGATCGAGCGAGGCGCGGATCGTCCGCACCACCGTCTCTATCTCCTCCTCGCCGTACCAGCTTCCAAGCAATGGCTCGCCAGGCCAGGCGATCGCCGGTCGCCCGCGCTTCAGTGCAGCTCTACGCTGCTTCTCGGTCATGTATTTCGCCTTTCCACAGACACCTCGATCCCATCCGAGCTCGGACTTCTCCCAGACTTCCACAGACCGCGCCTTGCTCCTCCGCATCGGCCGGCATAGGGCGCGCCGTCGCGCGTAGAGGACGCGGCCAACCTCCTGCCGAAGGCCGGGCGCGTTCCAGCCTTTGGGAGAGCGCACTCCTGAGTGACCTGAGTCCACGGGAAGGCCCGAGTGAGCGCGGCGCCCGCGCGCGGCCTGGCCGGCGCGGCGTCAGCACTCGCGCGCTGGCGGCCGGGCTCATCCTGACGCCCCTCAATGTGCTCTTCCTGGTGAACTCCACCTGGAACGTGGGGGGATTCACCGGATCGGAGAGCCTGTTCCTCAACGGCGTCGCCGTTCTCTTCTTGCTCGCGCTTCTGAACCGATGGCTCAAACACCGGCGGCCCGCCCGAGCGCTCGCGCCGGGCGAGATGCTTACCCTCTACCTGATGCTCGGCATAAGCACAGGTCTGGTGTGCAGTGTCTGGGATCTGGGCGGCTCCCTCGCCGGCACCATCACTTACCCCTTCTGGATGGCGACGGACCAGAACAAGTGGCGAGACCTGCTCTGGCCCTACCTGCCCGCCTGGCTGACCGTGCAGGATCGCGACGTGCTCGAGGGCTTCTATGCCGGTCGCTCCACTCCCTACACCTGGCCGGTGATCAGGGCCTGGGCGACGCCCGCGTTGTGGTGGGCGGCACTGATGGGTGCCGTGATGTGGGTGTGCCTCTGCCTCAACTCCATCGTGCGCCGCCGCTGGGCGGACGAGGAGAAGCTCCCCTTCCCTATCACTATTCTGCCCGTCCAGCTCGTAGATGAGCAGTCCCGGCTCCTGCGCAACCGGCTCTTCTGGCTGGCGGTGGCGATCTCCGCCGGGGTAGGGATCTGGAACACGGTGTCGAGCGTCGTGCCCAGCCTGCCAGGGGTTCCGCTGGGCTTCGACTACACCAACTACGTGGAGAACCGTCACCCCTGGAACTTCATCCGCTACCGCGGCCTGGAGTGGGGGCCGTGGTCGCTGGGCCTTTGCTATCTCATGCCCTTGGACCTGGCCTTCTCGCTGTTTGTCTTCGACCTCTTCTGGAGCGCGGAGTACGTGCTGTCGGGCTACCTCGGGTGGTCCACCAGCCCGTGGGGAGGTTTCCCCTATGGGGAGCAGCAGACCGCGGGAGGGTTCATCGCACTCCTGGTGGCCGCCTTCTGGCTCGACCGCCGCTACCTGATGCAGGTGCTGAGACGGGCGGTTGGGCTGAGATCGGCGCTGCCCGACGACAGAGAGGAGGCTCTGAGCTACCGGGGCGCGGTGCTGGGCGCGGCCGCGGGGCTTGGCTTCCTCTGGTGGCTTTTCGCGCGCGGCGGCATGGCCTGGTGGACGGTACTATCTTTCCTGGGTGTCTATTTCCTGATGTCCCTCGTCATCTCGCGCCTGCGCGCCCAGCTCGGCCCACCCACCCACCAGCTCTACGGCGCGATGCCCAACTGGATTCTCACGACCGTGGCCGGGACGCGCCTCCTGGGCCCGAATGCCCTGGGGATGCTCACCCTCCTCCGTCCCTATCTCCAGGAGCAGCGCAACAACCCTACTCCCCTGCAACTGGAGGCGCTCAAGATGGCCGAAGGAGGCCGCATGGAGCGCCCGCGCATCGCGCTCGCCCTGGCCCTGGTGGCCCCGCTCGCGATGCTCTCCTACTTCTGGGCCAGCCTGCACATCGGCTATCACATGGGGCTGGGCACGGGGAACACTCAGACCTGGCACATCCAGATCGCCCGCTGGTCCACCGAGGAGCTGGCCAGCGACCTGCGCTATCCGGCGGACATGAACAGCTCGGGGTCCCTGGGCATCGGCCTTGGCCTCGTCTTCACCTTGATCCTGACCTTCCTCAAGCTGCGATTCCAGTGGTGGCCGCTGCACCCGGTGGCCTTCCCCATCGCCATTGCCTCGACCATCCAGTCCATGACTCTCGCCATCTTCGGCACCTGGCTCTTCAAGGCCGTGCTCCTGCGGTACGGCGGGCTCCGCGCCCACCGCCGGGCCCTGCCCTTCTTCCTCGGCCTGCTCGCCGGCGGCGGCACCGTCGCCTTCCTACAGCGCCTGCTGTTCATGGCCCTGGGGCTTCAGCTCTGACCCGTTCGGCGCGCGGCCACGTTGTGACTCAACCACGCAGGGCACGCGCGGGCATCGGTGATGCCAGCCCCGGTTAGCGTGGCACTTGACTGCCGACCTGGCCCCTGGTAGAGTTTGCTATCTCGCGGCCGCCAGGCTGTCTGTGGCGCGCACCGAAGCGCGAGTCGGCAGAGCAGCCTGCCTCCGGTCGCTGCCGGCGTGCAGGGAACTCCTGCCACGGCGAGAGGAGGTGGTGGCCCGACACCGATGACTGCCCGAGCTTCTTGAGGACCAACGCAGCCGGGGGGGAAGTGCAAGGCGATAGGAGGTAGACAGTCTGCGATGAAAAAGGGCAAGAAGGGCTTCACGCTGATCGAGTTGTTGGTGGTGATCGCGATCATCGCGATCCTGGCGGCGATGCTGTTCCCCGTCTTCGCCCGGGCGCGAGAGTCCGCCCGGAAGATCCAGTGCCTCTCCAATGTGAAGAACATCGCCATGGCGGTGCAGATGTACCTCACGGACTACGACCGGTTCCCTCCTGCGGAGCACCGGTCGGAGGTGGTCCAGTGGTTCTCCGACTGCGCCGGGTGCGACGATGGCGGCACCTGCCATGGCACCCAGGCGAACCCCTACCTGCGCTGGCCCCTGATCCTGGACGAGTACATCAAGAACCGTGATGTCTGGCGCTGCCCGAGCGCGCGGTTCGTCAAGACCTTCGGGGTCAACCCGTGCATACCGGACTGGTGGTCCGCCTATCTGGCGAACCCAACCTATCAGTCCTGCAGCCCGATGGTTTGCAGCACGCCCTTCCCGCCGGGATGGGGAGGGACAGTGACCGACACGTTGGTGCAGGGCGTGTGCGGCGGACCGAACTCCGGAGGCTTCGATCAGTCTATCGGCGTCAACAAGACGGCGCTTGACCTGAAGACCGGGCAGATGAACAACCCGTCTCGGTACGTGGTCGTCGCCGACGCGGGCACTCTCTGCAACGACCTCGACCGGGTCTCCTGGATCGCCTATCCGGACACCTGCCGGGAGGAGTGCGCCTCGTGTTATCCCGCCGGCCTGGCGGACTGGACGAACTGCGCCGACTCGCGGGAGTGCGGCGCGGGCGACCCGCGATTCCAGACCGATGTCCAGTACCGAAAGGACCATGCCCCGTCCCGCCACCTGGGTGGCAGCAACATCGGCTATGCGGATGGTCATGCGGCCTGGATGGCCTCGGAGATGATCCTGTTCGGCGGCGAGCCGTGGAATCTCAGCCACGATTGGGCGGTAGGGCTCCCGAAGCCGACTGAGCCACCCCTCCTCGAGGGGCCCGGCATCTGCGGCTGGGGTCCGCCAAACTACCGGTAACGTCACTGTCGAGAGCGTCTCCAACCCCGGTTTTGGCCGGGGGCAGAGGCGCAGCCGGACTTCGGGCGGAGTCCGCCTGAGGCGGACTCCGCGCTCTTCTCTGGACGCCGGCCGCCTGGCCAGGCGGCCGGCAGAGCGGCCCACGCTGCTCGCGTGTGACCGTCTAGCGTTGGTACGGCATGAACCTGAGCGTTCGGGCTGGATACCGTTCGACAGCAGCTTGCTGCTGTCCCCTCACCAAGGGCAGGAGCAAGCTCCTGCCAAACGGAGTAGGCCAGAGCTCATCTGCAGCCTAGCCCAGAGACCAACTCTTGGCGGTCACACCCCGCTGCTCGCCGCTCTTGACAGCAGCGCCCCTGGGGCGTACCATCTTACTGGAAGCTGTTTCATGACCCCGCCGCAGGCGGGCTATGAAACAGCCGGCCGGCAGCGGCGGGTGCGCGGGCGCATTTCATGCCGGCGGATGGTGCTGGCAGCAGGTCTGGGGCTATGAAATGCGCTGTAGCTAACGGTATTCCCACCAGGAGGCGGGGGAAGTACTGTGGTGGTCCGATCCGGTAGCAGTGCAGGCGGGATCTGACAGAGGGCGCGCATCTTCGCGCGCCTTCTTTCTTTGGCCGCCGGCATCGGGCCCACGCTGCGCGCTGGCGGGCGATGAGAAGACCCCTGGAGCGCGAGGGAGAAGGAGGTGTGGAGGAGAGCAAGCACCGCGATGAGGCCGACGTGGCCAAGTGTCATCCATAGCTAATAGGAGCTGACAGGAGGCATGACTGTGATGTCACGACGACGAGGTTTCACCCTGATCGAGTTGCTGGTGGTGATCGCGATCATCGCGATCCTGGCGGGCATGCTCTTCCCGGTGTTCGCGCG